>Ga0123353_10018804_pt1 | contig 10235 bp, 7 predicted proteins | sample TergutLab28metaG_3_FD_92763 | JGI IMG/M metagenome (GOLD analysis project Ga0123353, IMG submission 92763) | Labiotermes labralis P3 segment gut microbial communities from Petit-Saut dam, French Guiana - Lab288 P3 | ecosystem: Host-associated > Arthropoda: Insects > Digestive system > Gut ...
ATTGTTTTAAATAACATTTTAGAACTGTTCAAGGACAGTAATAATTGTAAATGAATACTGTTGTTACTCCACCTTTGAGCACTAGACTTTCCTACACAGAGGGAATAAAAAAAAACTTTGTGTTTAATTTATTGTTGACATTCATCATGCCAAGAATCTATGTAGCAAACAGAAGATAGGATCTGTGACAAGATATAATATTTATATAAGCAGGCTTAAGAGGAAAGCAGCAATGTAATATGCAGAAGTTTATACACACCCAGATTTTGTGGACATTGGTAAACATCCATACTGCTCAAATGATGAGAGAGTTTTTAATTGATTTTGCATGGTAAGGTCATTTAACTGTAATAGTTGTTGTATCATTGTAATTAACTTCAATATGTTCACTGTCTTCACCTACAGATAATTTCAAAGAGCAAATACATATTTGCTTTCACCATTTACATGTTCAGTTACTTGAATCAGTGTGCGGCTTTGCATCATTTTAGTAGTGTGAGCACTGAAACACGTGCTAGCATTTGCATATGCTTCTACATTTACAGTGTAAAACCTCACTGTATTACATTTTTTTTGGTTTATTGCTATGATTTTGTATACAGAATTAGCTCTGTGTTACTGTCAAGGAATTACCATGCTTTAAAGAGGTTACTATATTTGGCGGAACATTTGCATATATATAAAATTGTGTAAACAGTAGCTACATTTGGACATACTGTTTTTTGAACTCTGAACTAGAATTCCTCCAACAGGAAACAGAAATGTACAACATGCAGTTTGAAAAATGTGGTTATTTAATCATAAATGTGAGTTGTGTGGAAAATAAACTATACCAAACAGAATCTGTGTTCTCTTTATTTCAGAACCTCATTGCAGTTCAGTGAAATTGTTTGTCAGGTAGGGTTTGAAGAACAGGATAACACGACACATCATTGTGGTCAAAATGGCATACCTTTCTCATTTTACACAGTATGATGTATTATGGATATTTTTTTACAAATAAAGTGATAATATTATCATGAAGATTCGAGGGCCGGGATAGCACAGTCGGTATAGCAAATTGCTACAGGCTGGATGGTCTGGGGATGGAATCCCAGTGGGGGGCGAGATTTTCCACACCCACCCAGCCCCCTATACAATGAGTACCAGGTCTTTCCTGAGCGTAAAGTGGCCAGGGCGTGACATTCACCACCCACCCCCATCTAGCGCCGAGGTTAAAGAAAGAGTAGAGCTTTACCTCTACCCCCCCCTCTGGGCCTTCGTGGCTTGTTTGAGGGTGAACTTGCGAACTTTTTCATGACAATTCAAGTTTAGGATGCAAATCTGTAAAGTAAATTTGCCCTATGCATGTCATTAAAGCACATAATGGGAGCACTAAATGGAGGTGAGTGGTCAGCCAGTGGAAAGGGCCCCCTAAGGGAGTACAAGACTAGGTCGGCTCCAGAGTCAGTCTGGATATTTTAAAGAAGCACAAAATCTACTGCCTGTTGGGAATCAAACCCTGCATTGGATACAATTCCGTGTAATTAAAATCTATATAGCATCATTTTCCAGACAAATCTTCATCCACACTGCTGAGGACCTCAAATCTTGTAATTTTATCATGTTTTCACATACACTTTTAAAAATGTTAGCACTAAATTAGATACCTAATGCATCATCTACACATTCAGTCTTTGAGAGTAGTTGCAGTGGGATTGTAAGTACCTCTGAATATAGAATTTTGCTTTAAAGCTTGATGTATATGATCAGAGAAGACTGATGTTAAAGTGAGTACTTCATTCCATCGATTCCTTTCTATGCTTGTATATGTTGTCAAATTCTGTACATATTTCAAAACTTGTTTCAGGAATCTGAAAAGCAAATACAAAGGGATGTTAAATAATTATTCTGTAGTTATTTTAAAAGATGCATACATTTAGCAAAGAAATAACTTATCACTGTTACTATGGTACTTCAAATTGACATTGCCCATTGTTTAATTTAAAACACCATGTTTCAAGACTTGTTCTCTTGACACTTCCAGGCAATGAAGGGTGGGAAGGAGGAATGATTTATTAAGTTGGGCCCATTAGATAATGTTAATCTTCATCAGCTGGCGTATATGCAACCCAGGTGGATGAATATACGAAAATCAGCCAACTACTAACTGGGACCTATATATTTACACAATTTGCCACAAAATTGTGTTGGGTTAAGTAAACCTGTCAATGGACTATAGATTGGAAGGTACAATTTTCAAGAAAGCAAGAAATATGTAAGCATAAATGACATTCATACAATATCAAGAAGACAAAAATAAAACCTAAAGGGTATGTAGTTACACAGGCACTCTGGATATCTGAGTTTGTTAGTACTCTGCTTCCTTTCCATGACTTGAGAGATACTGAATTAGGTAGAAGGTAATACCTTCAGCCTACCAAGTATATACTGATGTGGTCATTGAACATCAAGAAGAAAGATGGCTACATGCAATCGTCATCCATTTAACTACGTACTTCATGTTAGTTTCATTTTTCAGCTACCAAATGTTCACTACTTGGTATTTAGACTTATATTTCTGCTATCTTGACTGGCCTTCGGTGTTTGCAAATAATTCACATATTACTAACAGGCATAAATTCACCAAAATGTTGTGGCAGACTGCAGACTTGGCTATCAGAAAGTGCTACCCCTCGCTTTTATATATTGTTTCAACCTGAATTTCTTCTTAATTCACCATATGAAAAATTTGGGGGGAGGATACCTTACCATTGTGCACAAAATTAAAAACAACCTGTACAAGTACTTTCCTGAAACTGAAAATTATAAATGGGGTGGGGGAGGGGGTTGTCTTATGTTCAGGTAAATATGCCCTAGATTACTTCTGTGCCTGCTGATGAAGACAGCTTTACTTACAGCACCCCACTGATATTGTAGGTTCTCCAGCCCTTTATTTTACCTGAGGATGGAGACAGAGCTAGTCACCCAGTGGTCATGTTCTTAGAATACAGAGTCCAACTGATGTGCAGAAGAAGCAAGAATATAATAATAATAATTAGTAGTAGTAGCAGTAGTAGTAGTAGAGTAGTAATAGATTAGTAGTAGTAGTAGTAGATTAGTAGTAGTAGTAGAGTAGTAGCAGTAGAAGTAGTAGTAGAGTGGTGGTAGTAGTAGTAGTTGTAGTAGTAGTAGTAGCAGCAGTAGAAGTGGCAGTAGTAGTAGTAGTCATTGTTATTACACTTCAGGACAGGGGTAAATTTTTTTCAGCTTTAAGCGCAGCAGATGTTCATATTGTAGGTTGTACTCAATTGTGACACCATGTTGTCTCTGAAGACGGAAACAGCATGTTTTTCTGAAATGCTGGTATCCATCTACAAGAGGAACATTTTGCCTCCATCTTCATGGCTGCTTTCAACAATACTACATGATGTCATATCAACAAAAAACCATAATTGAATAAAGGTAGACCAACTAGATGACACTTGCTTTATTATGTCAATTTACTGCTCAACATGTTTCAGATGTTAATACATCCATCTTCAGGAGCTTGCGACTACTTGTTGTGTTGTTGTGTAGGCTGTAATGATAGAGGTTTTTGTGTTAATTTAGTGACTAGATGACTAGTTGGTCTACCTTTATTCAAATATCAAGATGATGCACGGTCCAATACACATAAAAAAAACCATAACTTGAATTTAACATATACCTTTCACTATAAATTCTGGATTTTAAAAACTGCATACATCATAAATGTAATGGGTTCCTGTTGAAGACTTGTGCTATGTCAAAAGACTATACGCTTAAGCAGTAAATACACTGTATCATATTTTGTTGTACACCTACAAACCACTGATGCATACTGTGTTGTAAATATCTGCCATACTGTTTCTATGTTCTCTACATTGTGTTTGTCAATATCCCCTAACCATAACTGCATGACTAATGAGCAGCCATGCAGCATGATTCTCTATTAGGGATACTGACACTGTCCTCTGTAGAGATAATTTTGTTTGTATAAAAATAATTCATTGGCTACTTATATTTATACCTGTACAAATGCTGGTACTCCTCACTTGATGAAAGAGGAACACTGTTAACATGCAGCACATTGATAATAAGTATAAGAACCACACAGTGAATTGCAGTATGTAAACTTGGAACTGTAGTCAGCATCCGATGATAAGTTTCTCTTTGTCTGGATCTTAACATATGAGCAGAGAAAAGTTGGTATTTATCTCTCAAGCCTTCTTCAACTTGCCTGCATATCAACTGAACACTGTCAATAATCTGTTTCAACAGGTTTACTATATCAGTCTCAGACTTAGACCTGTATACAGTCAAAATTTTATATTCTGTTATAAAACCAACTACACCACTAAAACAATTTACATAATCATGTGTGATCAATGTAATGATTCTTGACACTGAATTCCACAAATCATGTTTTAACTGCAGTAACTGTACTCTATCTTCTTGAATCAATTCTTCCCATGGCTTACATCCCAATCCTTCAACTGATTCAGGCCTTGGGTATGTTTCCCATTCCATTAACTTGCAAGCAACATCAGCAATGCTGATTTTCAGCAAGGAGCTGGGATGAAATTTAGAAGCATATTTCTTGCTTACGTCTCTTATTTGATTCTCCAGTTTAACCACAGTATTTACTGAACAGTAATCAGATGAACACACTTTCACATCATCTGTTGAATTTCGCAGGATACTAGTAAGATCAGTACTGTTCTTCACATATTTATCCTCTTCTGCTTGTATAATTACAGCCAATGTTGCACAGACAATGTGGTTTGTAAGAATCTGTGGTGTGTCACATAAATCACATTCACCATGGCTAACCTTGTCTCTTATTCGTGGCCCTTTTTGATGCACAAAAATATCCTGTAACATTTCAATAAAAGAGTCACCTAAAACTGCCCTCACTCTATTGGTTTGTGTGTCACCTATATTCTCTGCCAATATTTCATCAAGTGTTGTATAAAATGAAGTTGATTCAGCTGTAAGCACTCTCTCAAGGCAGCCATTAGCCAAACAGAATATGCTTCGAAGCACCTGCTCCATCTGGGGTAGGAGCAGCAGCAGACATTTACCATATCTGTAAAATGTATTGTTATGAATCAGTAGCATTAGTTATAGGAGCAATCCTTAATTACATGGATCTGATACACAGATTTAATTCTATTAGCAACTTAACAAAATTCGCTCATGTGCAGTAAGTATGCTTCATACAAATATTTATATTAAATATTACAAAACAGTGCTAATATATAACTAATATTATCAGCATTTATGTAACATAAACTAACAAATGCACACTTTTCAAATGAATGTTTAAATTCAATTCTTGGTGTCCTCAGCACGTCCTTCCTCCTGCTAGACTGCTTTACATACAGGCATGAAAAACATACCATTAAAACTACATGTACAAATGGTCTTCCTGATGATGAAAACATGATGTTTGAAACATGTAGAGGACACTAGGAGGTGAATTAAAACATTAATTTGAAAAGTGTGCATTTGTTAGTTTATGTTACATAATTGTATCACAATGCATGGTACAAAAAACATAAAATTAACAGCTTTCTAAATTATAACTTAATATTCCTAATCAAGGAGATGTAATTGCTAACCCTTGAAGTTCTGGAGCAACTGGCAACTCAGTCTCACCCACACTCTGAACTGACATTGACATGCTACCTGCAAACATGTTACTACAAACAGATTGTTTCTCTGAAACTCTGTCAGTCAGAAGCAAAATTCAGCAGTGACAAAACAGAGAATGCTTAGTACCTTCTCAAAAGCTGCTATGAAGTATTGATACAAACTATCTGTGAGTAGGCCTTCTTCCAATGTCCTGTGTTTATTTAAAATTCTACAATTGAATTGGTTTTGGTACAGAATTCATGCTGGCCATAAATAACACACACACACATAAATGATGACAAATGTATTAACAGTGAGTCCACATTACAATAATAATAACATATCTCCATACACAAAAAGAAAATAAATACCTTGATTGGAAATAATGCTCCAATATCGCATCCCAATATACTAGATGAGACTGAGAAATGTGAGATGACTTAAGTAATATATTTTCCACTTCAATTTTATGTCTCAGAAGGTCTGGAAAACATCCTTCTAATTGGTTTGAATGGCAAACCATGGTAGACAATTGAGGTCTATGTGGCAAAGAATCCACAGTGAAATTCTGTGTTGCTAGTATCTCTCCAATAGAAGCAATAACTATAAACAGTATAGCACCAAGTTCTGGCTTAATTTCATCAGGGCATGGAAATCCATGCCATGTTACATTCCGGAGATTTAGTGCTAATGGTGTTCCCAACAACACTTGTATGAACGTAATCTGGAATGCAAAGAGACAATATATATATAGCTGAAAGAAATCTGAAATGAATACTATTTCATCATTCATTTCCAAGATAATCCAAGCAGTATAAACTGCAACCTACACAGCAGGGGGATTAACACACTATGTATAAAAATTATCTAAAGCCCAGGTCTCAGTTAGTGTAACCACTCTGCCTAAGTGAAAGATACATTACATCTCTCAGTCAGGTGTAAGAACTCTGAGAAATGTTATGACATTCAACCACTGTATCAAAATTATGTAACATCCTATCTTTCAGTTATGATGTAAAAAACACTCATACTTCATGCAGGAATTATAAGTAACATGGCATTACTCAGTCAATGCATTAATGACAGTCACACACACACAATGAGTAGGAATTGTAAGATGTGTGAAAATTCTCAGTCACTCCACTAGAATGCTATGTTGTGATGATTTTTATCTACATTTCCATATTCTGCACTTATATAACAAATAATTCCCTTAAATTCACTTATTAGGCATTACATTACTTCTGGTTTTTATAATAGTAGGTCATACACAATCCATCCACAGAAATATTTGCATAATCATTCTTAGTTCACCAAGTATAAACTATTGAAATATCTCAAGTCAAGCCTTTTGACACAAACATAAATTTTTCTGGACCTGATTTGTTAAAATATGTATTTGTGTGAACCAAATATAATTTTCATATTACATGTACTTACAGGAACAATCCCCAGGATAGAACCCAACTCTTTAGTTGAAAGGAGATCTCTGAGCAGGAATGGAACATTCTGACCTTTTAAGAGAAAAACCTACAAAAATAATTAATTATTCATATGACATGAATGTGTCAAAAAGATGGTAAACATTGTTCAAAGAATGGAATTATTGATAGTTATAAACAGATACCGCACTGCTCCCTCTGCATGTAAAATCACATGCAGTCGTAAACCACGCAAAAACATTATACCTCATGCATGAAAGGAAAATCATACAAAGCATTTTGAGAAACTTGAAAAACACACAAAAACCCATGAAAACATATATGTGAGTCAAACCTCTGCAGTTTATCTAAATCACATGGAAAAACCAATTGTATTGGGTACAAAATGTTAATAAACAATGTATACTGCATGTGTACTGCCGTCTGACCACACATTTAGAAATGCCAATGATATTAATGTGTATTCAGCTCTGGTCACTTTGGAACTGAATTCTACCTTCAGAAATTTTAACAAAAATTAATCCTGGTGTCATCTTAATAAAACCAGCTGACAGAATTCAACGACATCTTGGCAATTTGTGCTATCACTTGAAAATGTTAATGTTCAATTTATAAAATTTCATGAAAGTTAATACTACGGCTTCCAAACACAACTAAAGCTTAAAATATTTATCACTTCTTATTGAAAATGGGCTGGACGGTCCGGGGATCGAATATCAGTGGGAAAAAGATTTTCCACACTCATCCAGACTGGCCCTGAGGCCCATCCAGTTTTCTACACAGTGGGTACCAGGTCTCTATCCTGGAGGTAAAGTGGCCGGGACGTGGCATTGACCACCCACCCAATTTAGCGCTGAAGTTAAAGAAAGAATAGAGCTATACCTCTACTCCCCCTTGGGCCTTCATGGCCTGTTCTAGAATGAACTTTACTTTTTTACCTTACTTGAAGAACAGGCATTGTATTTGAGATTCCAATCACAATATCAAAACATATTTTGTACATCATACACACAATACAAAACACACTTGATATATGCAGAAATCGGATGCTGAGATTTAACAAATAAACTTGAACAAAGAGCTTTAAGTTTAAAATTTTGAGTTATAAAATTTTGTTGTTCTACATCCCTAGTTATTTGTGTTATAATATTTTGCATAAAGAACACCATCACATACCATTTTTGTGGCCATTATGCATAGAGCATTTTTACTATAATTTAAAATTCACTTACTACATACAGTAGGTTTCAAGTGATAACTAGGCTTTAAAATGTCTACGTAAAGAAACATCCATTTAAATGTTCTTAGGGACACCATTTTAATCTCCTGAACTAACAGATATAAGAATTTAGAGAAAACCGTAAAGTTTATACCTTAGAAGGGTTATACTCATTACAGTAAATAACCTCACATCTGTACTGCATTGTCAACAACAGTTTTTTTTTAACTCACATTTCCCAGTGATCGCTCAAGTATGGAGGTAAGAAGTAAAACAGCCTCAACAGTCCCAGTTGAAGAATAACTACTAAACTGTTCATAACACTCTTCGATTTCTTTTTCTTTTCTGGTCCACTGTGACTGTTTCCATAACTGTGCTTTTTGTTGAAGTGTACAATTTATAATACAGGTATGGGCTTCAATGAACACAGGCCACAGACTACGAACTACTGCGCTAAACCATTCACTTGGCTGATTGTAAATATTAAAACAATCTGGAAAACAAGAACTTTCATCTCACTTCCACAATCTAAATTTCAGTCTACATTTCAGAAAATCCATATGATAGGAACAGCACCATGTATGTTGTTTAAACATTATTTATTTTACACACAGCTGAAATAAAAATTCATACATACTGTAGTTCAAAATATGTAAATATGCCAATACTAGTTTTAGATTAATAAAGTAGAACTGTTACATAATTACACCCTCTATAAAAATTATACTTCCATATAACCAAGCAAATGCTTCTCATGTCACAACTCAGGTAATCAGGTGGCAGCTCTTTACTGTGTTAGCTTGGGATCAATCCCAGGCTATTCATATAGAATTATTGGCAAATGAACTTGTAAAAAGCACATTATTCTCTCACATTTCCTACTGGTCACAATTTCACCAATACTTCATACTCCTCTATGTGATACACAACAGCCCAGCCCACTACCACAACCTCATTCCTTAGTTCGATATACCTTTGTCTCAGCTTTAAATAAAGAACATTTGGGAACCCAGAAAGACACTTCTAATATGCTATAACCTTATTTCATAAAACACTCATTACAAATAAGATCAACATAATTTTGGAACCAGCAAATTAACCCTTTAGTGTTCAAATCTAACATATAAAAGGGTTTGGCCAGGGCATTAGAACTATATTGCCATTAGTGATCAAATCTAACATATAAAAGGGTTTGGCCAGGGCATTAGAACTATATCGCCATAATCTATCACCCTCTATGCTACATGAATATTTGTCTACCCCCATCCTGTTTTTCCAAACCTTCACTTTCTACCAGTTGTTTCTTTTCTGGAGCACTCAATGCATTTTCTGTTTAACAATAAGAATTGTATGGACTCACCACATGTAACCCTACTCTATCTACCCTAATAATGATATAAGAAGTGTAGGTCACAAAGCACCCTCTTATACATGTAATGAATCCATCTCTGTTACAACCAAATAATTTCCTTGGCACTTTACTTTTAGGAATTTTAAACTGGAAGTTATTTATTAACTTAAAAATTGTTGTTGGAAAGTGTGAATGGAAGATACCACAGAGGAAACCTGTGTGCAAAAAGAGGGCTGATATTAGGGTGGATACCAAGTAAGTAGGGTGTGAAGATGAAGATGGATTCATCTTGCTGAGGATAGCATTCAGTGGCAGGTGCCTGTGAACACACCAATGAATATTTCACAAAAGGTGGGAAATACATGCTTCACACATCACATGAAATAAACATATTCAGAGAAACTGTACTCTTTTGATTTAGTTTTACACATACACAAATAAATAAATATATTACTTGTAAAATAAAGCATCCTTATTAAAACATCACAATAATTTAGTTTAGTTTATTAGTCCAAAATATCATACATATGATAGTGGACTTGTCAATTTCTAGCAATATACAAGAAGTGAGATAAGTCCAATAGCA
>Ga0123353_10018807_pt1 | contig 10234 bp, 10 predicted proteins | sample TergutLab28metaG_3_FD_92763 | JGI IMG/M metagenome (GOLD analysis project Ga0123353, IMG submission 92763) | Labiotermes labralis P3 segment gut microbial communities from Petit-Saut dam, French Guiana - Lab288 P3 | ecosystem: Host-associated > Arthropoda: Insects > Digestive system > Gut ...
AAGATTTCGAACTTGTCATAAAGTCAGCAATACCTGGCCTTTGCTTCGTCACCCGCGTATCGGCGATTTCGGGTTACAAGCGACGCCTAGCTGCCCTGACTAGCCCACCGAGTAAACAATAAGTGTGGTATAATTTATAAGTCTATCTCTTTCCCGTGGTCCGCTTTTCGCAAGCCGGTTTTATTTTGTGTATTTGACGCCTTTCTCATCGGCCAGCTTTTTCATTGCCGGCGGCAATCTTTCATAGCGCCAGAGGCCGAATTTGACCCACGCTTCCGGATCCGAAATGCCTTTTTCTTTTCCGGCGTCCGTCAATTTCCGCTCCCACATTTGCATGGCTTCCGGATGTGTTGTTTTCAAATTTTCGAAATCCGAAAGCGACGCCGCCGGACAGAGCCAGCATCCGATGCGGTCGAGTCCTTTTCCGTAAAGCGGGTTGTAATGCAAGTTTTTGTCAAAAATGTAAAGCCAAACGTGAAGAGCTGTCCACTCCTGAATCGGCGCCGCGCCGATCTGCCCCCGCACGGCCGGACTCTTCCAAATGCGCTGGCTCTTGGCGCGCGCTTTGGATTCATACTGCCGCTGGCCGATAAATGTCAGACAGCCGCCCGCCTCCGCGTAATTGGATTCGATAACAGTTGTAATCGGCATCAATTTACAGGCCTGCGTACACCAGCGGTTGTCAACGCTCGGCGGCCCGTGAATTTCAAATCCTTCCCAAAAAGCATCTCCCGCGCTTGTTTCTCTGAGCGTTTTTCCGTATATGCCGACAACTTCTCTCACGTTGTCCAGCGTTTCGGCAAACTCCAGACCCGTATCCGCAAAAACGATTTCAAAATCCTTTTCGTTGCCTGATCCGGGTCCGAACGCCAGACTGACCAAATGCAGCGTCACCAAGCTGTCTTTACCGCCCGAATAGGAACACGTCAGTTTTTTGTTCATGTTTCCGGCGGCGTTTTGAATAAATTGAATCGCGTCGGATTCAAACCGGTCTATAATCTCGCGGTTGGCAACGATTGCTTTTTTCCAAATGTCCCGGACCGGTATGTCTTTGGATTCAACCTCCTCCAGTGAAGCCGGTGTCGGTTTCGTTTCGGCCGGCGGCATTTCCTCCCACCGTGTCTTCACAGCTTTGCCGCGTTCAGCCGCCGCAATTTCTTCCGAACTCATCTTCGCGCGGCCGACGGCAACGACTTCAAAATCCTCTGTCACAACGGCCACTTCATCTTCCTTCTCAATTCCCGGCGCCGTTTTCATAATTCCCGGTACCAGCACGCTGGACCCTTCGGCGACATACGGAATTGCTTTTTCAAAAATCATGATCCAGTTTTTCAGGGTTTGCTCGGCATTCGGGCCGGCATCCTTTGATTCTTTATTAAATATACGGCGGGCGCCTTCTAAACGCAATAAAAGGACCCAGTCCGGCTTATCTATTTCAAAGCGAATCGTTCCGATAATTTCGCCGCCGACAATGATTTCTTCCATCCGGTCATCGTAAGGCGCTTTGTTATAAATCACAATTTCGTCTTCGCCGATCAGTTTTTTTCCGAATTGGCGAACAGACGTTTCATTGATTCGTTTCACGTCATACGGAAAAGCCGGACGGATGTCTCCGGGAGGCGTTACCGTCACAAACCGGGTTTTGTTTCCGCAGGCGCACGTTTTGTCCAAAACGGGCGCGTCGCATTGGTCGCACCAGTGAAGGACTAATTTTCCGAGAAAAATAGGTTTTACCATTGAACGGTCAATAGCGTTCATGTTAAAAATTGTTTGCTTCGACTTTGGAGAAGCGAACAATTTTTCAGGGAGGGGGGAGGCCACAAGCTTTTTCGGGGCGGGGGATTATCCGCCTGCTTTTATCTTTCCGTTCCGGCGGTTTCAAATGCCTGCCGCAAACGGCCGCATACCGAATATTTATATACCATGTTTGTATTTTGGAGTGTTGCGATTTTGATTCAACGGAAAAATTTACGGTTTTCAATTATGTGTTAATGATTAAAATCCGGTTGAATTGTTTTTCTTGAGTTATTTTCGACACAATAACGCGCGAAGAAATGATTGTTGACGGCCCGCGCGGCGGGCGGAACATGACTTTTCGAAGTAGCGGTTATCGGAGTTGATATTATGGCAAAAATGCACACAAAGAGAAAAGGTCAGTCCGGCTCAAAGAAGCCGCTTCGGACCGAAGTTCCCGACTGGTCCAATGTCTCGGCAGAGGAAGCGACACAACTCATTCTTGAAATGTGGAAACAGGGTGTCCCGACCAGCCAAATCGGTATGATTTTAAGAGACCAGTATGGCGTCGGCGATGTAAAATTGCTGACCGGCAAAAAAATCACTCAGATTTTAAAGGACAACGAAGTGGCCCCCGCCCTTCCGGAAGACATGACCAACTTAATCGTCAAGGCGCTCAAGCTCAGAAAGCACCTGACCGCCAACAAACACGACCTTCACAACAAGAGAGCGCTCCAGTTGACGGAGTCCAAAATCAGAAGACTTGTGAAATACTACCACAGCACAAAAGTTCTGCCGGCCGGCTGGCTTTACAAGCCCGAAACCGCGGAAATGATGCTGAGCAGATAAGGTTATTTCTTACCGCTCGGAAAACAAGTTATGTTTCAGGGATGCTTTTTCGGCATCCCAACTTCTCTTTTTAAGATTTAATGATTCAAAACGGAACTCAATCAAAATGATGCTCCATTTTTAATTTTCAGTCTATACCAAAACAATACGGACACTCTTTACGGCATAAAAAACACTTTATTTCAAATTTTTTATTGGCGAGTGTAAAAAATTTGGCGCATTCTTTTCTCCCGAATGCGTCGGGATCATTCAGCGCTCCGGAAGGGCACGTTTCAACGCATATGTTACAGTTATCACAAATGTTGTATTGTACTTTTTTATCCGGCGTCAGGTCCGCATCCGTCAGAACAGCGCTGAACCAAAGAAGAGTTCCGTATTCGGAATTTATAAGTAAATAATTTCTGCCGATGATACCGAGACCGGCCAGTTCCGCCGCGTGTTTCAGTGATATATGGCCGTACATCTTGCCGTCTATCGTCTGACCTCCCGAAGCGCTTATGGCTTTTGATTTATATCCGGCGGCCTTTATTCGTTTCGCGACGTCTTTTGCCATTTCCGTCATTTTAGTAAGCATTTCATTGCGGCTTGCAGTATAATCAACCGTGTTGTTTAAAACCTCGTGCGGAAACGTCGTCCCCAAAACAATCACAGAGAGACATCCTTCTAAATTATCGGCAGGTTTAAACCCCTCGGGAGCCGAGCCGAAATCCTTGGCAGAGGCAATACCAACGACATCCGCTCCCGCGTTTAAGCCATATTCTTTCACCTTTTCACCGGTTAATTCGTTTGCCATTTTATCCCCCTTTTCATAATCTCTTTTTTTATTTATTTAGCCTCTTTTTTTATTTATGTTCTGCCATTCATTTTCTTCTGCCATTTTTTTATTCTGCCATTCATTTTCTTCTGCCCTTCTTTTTATTTGCCATTTTAAACAAGATATACAAAAACCGCGCTTTTGAACAAAAACGTAAACGTTTCTCTCAAACAGACAAACTGTAACCAAAAAGAGCGAAGGGACAATTTTTAAATAAAACGGAACATTTAATTCAGAAGGAGGAAAAATGGTGGTCTACATTCAAGTTGCCTTAGATGTTGTTGAGTCTGACCGCGCCGTCACAATCGCGGAGGAAGCGGCTCTCGGCGGCGCCGACTGGATCGAAGCCGGAACGCCGCTGATTAAAAGCGCGGGCATGGACATTATCCGCAAGCTTCGTAAAACTTTCCCCGATAAAATTATTCTCGCCGACATGAAAACAATGGATGTCGGCGCAACGGAGGTTGAAATCGCCGCCAAATCCGGCGCTGACGTCGTGACGATTTTAGCCGCGGCGGACGATATGGTCATCAAGCAGTCTCTTCTGTCCGCTAAAAAATACGGTGTCCGCGTCATGGTGGACTTCATCTCGTTTCCGGATCCGCTTTCCCGCGCCAAAGAGCTGGAAGCGCTTGGCGTTGACTTGGTGAACGTTCATGTCGGCATTGACGAACAGATGACCGGCGAATCTCCGATTGAAATGTTGAAAAAGATGGCCGCGCAAACCGACATGGAAATTGCCGTTGCCGGCGGGCTCAATCCTGAAACGGCCGGAGAAGCTGTTTTGGCCGGCGCCGATATTGTCATCGTCGGTTCTTATATCATTCATTCGGACAATGTCAGGCAGTCCGCCGCAGATATCCGAAAAGCGGTTGATTCGGCGGGACCGGCCGAAAAACTTCCGGCCGCTCAAAAGAAATCCAAAGAAGCCGAAATGTTTGAAATTTTCGGAAAAGTTTCCACGTCCAATATTTCCGATGCCATGCACCGCAAAGGCGCGATGCGGGGCATTTTATCCAAAATCCCGGGCAAAAAAATTATCGGCCGCGCTGTCACCGTGCGGACATTCGGCGGCGATTGGGCCAAGCCCGTCGAAGCCATCGACATCAGCGGGCCGGGCGACATTATTGTTATTTACAACGGCGATTACAATATCGCGATGTGGGGCGGGCTGGCAACGCAAACCACTGTTAACCGAAAGCTGGAAGGCGTGGTCATTGACGGCGCCGTCCGCGATTTTGATGAAGTTCAAAAGCTGGACTTTCCGGTTTTCGCCGCCAATATCGTTCCCAATGCCGGCGACCCGAAAGGGCTGGGCGAGATTAATGTTGAAATCACTTGCGGCGGTCAAACCGTTAACCCCGGCGACATCATTGTCGGCGATGACAGCGGTGTCGTTGTTGTCCCGAAAGAACGCGCTTACGAAATCGCGCGGCGTTCGGAAGAAGTTTGGAAACGCGAAAAAAGGCTTGCCGAAGAAATCCGAAACGGAAAAACGTTGGCAAGCGCTCTTGAGCTTTTAAAATGGGAAAATAAGAAGTGACATCTTTTTCGTCAACGGCGAATTCATTTGTCAGGTTTTGCGTTCCTGTCATTTTTGACATTTTTATTTTTCATTCATTCGCTTCATCACTTTATTAAACATTTCGGAGGGTTAAGTTACGGTTAAAAAATTGCCTGATGTTCCTTTGTTAATGACGCCCGGGCCGACTCAAGTCCGCAAGAACGTCCGAGCCGCCCGCGCCGCTGAAACGACCAATCCCGACCTTGACCCGAAATTTTTCAAATTTTACAGAAAAACTTGTCACAAGCTCGCCGCGTTTCTGAATACAAAAGCGCAAGTCTTGATTTTAGGCGGCGAAGGTATGCTCGCGCTTGACGCTGCCTGCGCCTCTCTCACCGAAAAAGGTGACCGCGTCCTTATCATCGACAACGGCATTTTCGGAGAAGGCTTCTATGATATGGTCAAAGCATACGGCGGCAATCCCGTCCTTTTCAAAGGCGGCCGCAAACGCGGCATCCATGCCGGTGATTTAAAAACGTTTTTGGAATCGGATTCGGATTTCAAATTCGCGACGGTCGTTCACTGCGACACGCCGTCCGGCGTTCTCAATAACATCAAAGAAATTTGCCCGCTTCTGAAATCTTACGGCATTCTGACGGTGGTCGATGCCGTTTCATCCGTGGCCGGTGAGCCGGTTTTGGCCGACGAGTGGGAGATTGATATCTGCATCGGCGCGTCTCAAAAATGTTTTTCCGCGCCTCCGGGTCTGTCTTTTTTGAGCGTCAGTGAAGAAGTTTGGCGCTTGATCAAAACCCGGAAAACCCCGATCCCGTCCTACTACTGTAACCTCTTGCTGTGGAAAAACTATTACGAAGACTTTTGGTTCCCGTACACGCCGCCCGTCAGTGACATCTACGGATTCCGCGCGGCTTTGGATAACGCGGTGAAAGACAAAACCCTCTTTAAACGCCATGAAAAAATAGCCCGCGCCACCCGCAAAGCTGTTCAAAAAGCGGGCTTGACTTTGTATTTGGACGATGATTACTGCAGTACCGTGACCGCCATCACTGTTCCCGAAGGCATTGACGGTGAAGCGCTCGTTCAGACAATTCTGGCCGATTACGGTATTCTCATCGGCGGTAATTTCGGTTATTTGAAAGGCAAAGTCATCCGCATTGGACATATGGGTGAAAATGCCCGCCCGGAATATGTTTCAAAAACTCTGAAGGCTTTACAGGCGGCCCTTGAAAAAGAAGGCGTGATTTTAAAAACCGATATGAAAGCGGTCTTTTTGAGCGAATTCAAAAAGGGACGTATTCAAAAAGGGTAAAGTATTCAAAAAGGGAAACGCATTCAAAAAGGGAAACGTATTCAAAAGGGGAAACGTATTCAAAAGGGGTAAAAAGGGGAAAATATAATCTTTGAATCCCGGGGTTTTGCCGGACTCTTTGTTTCTTTTCATATTAAAAACGGACAGTTTTTCATTTTTTAAAATTTCAAAATGCGTCGCCACTCTCGGAGCCGGCGGCCTCTTGTCAGCGTCAATCCCAAAAAGAGTCCAACCGCATTTGAACGGTTTGATTGTGGAGAAGGCGCGTTTTGGGTTCCCACTCAGATCTTGGCGTATTGAAACGCGAAGCCATAACGGCCAACGCCTCTTCCCGCGTTTCAAACGTTTGTATTGGGTTGGCGACGGCGGCGCGCGCGGCTTCCCGAACCACCCAAACACCCAGCGGCGCCCAGTAGCCGGGGTTGATTTCGCGAATCGCGAAGATAAAGGCCTGTTTTTTGATGGCGTCTAAATATTCCAGAATGGGGAGGCGGCCCGCGTAATAACCGCCGGACAAGTTGGAATATTCCTTTTTGCCGCCGAAATCTTCATGGTCTTGGCCGATATAGGTTTTTTCACCGTTCCAAACCGAGTGAGGCAGCCATATTTCCAAAAGTTCGTAAGAAAAGCTGCCCGGCAGGAGCAGGATTTCAAAATGGTTGCCGAATATTTCGCCGGATAAAAGCGTGATCTCACGAAGGTGCGGATAATCTTTGACGCGTTTTATCGTTTCTTTGCCGGTCATGTCGTCGATTGCGGTAATCGACCAGCGCGTCGGGACAAGCTTGCGGTTGCGGCCGAGAAGGCCGATGGACATTAAACGCGTCATCTGTTCGTTTGAAACATTTCCTTGGTACAGCTCAACGATGGCGTCTTTTGCCAGCGCGTCCGTGTCGTAGACGATCCGGTCAACGGCGTTTGGAACTTTCGGATTTTCCGTGATGTTGAAATTTTTGATTTGGCCTGACGGCCCCATGGGCATCATCATGCTGTCGAATTTTAAATCCGAGACGATCGGTTTCTTAAACCAAGCTTCGGTATCGACGGGTTTTGCCGAAAGCGCCAGCTCCTGAGCTTTCATCAAAAGCGGCTGAGCCGCGTTTGCGTCGGACGGCTTAAACGTGGCGTTGGCGCGGACCAGCGCGGTGCGCATGGTAATCACATCCTGCATTTTCAAGTTATGCCAAAGACGCGAATCTTCCAAAAATCCGGGGTTTTTGATAATCTTTTCACGCAGAATGTCCGACGCGTCCCCGAATTCGAGTTCCGGCAAGTCGAGAGACGGCGGAATGAGGGGGCCCGCGGATAAACTCGGATAGTTGTAGCTGCCGACAAAAACGGATGGCGGCGATGGGCCAAACACAGACGTCGCATTGGCCAATGCCGAGGTCAGACGGTTGTTGTTTTTAAAACGCTCAAGAGTCGGGCAATACGGCCGGCCGCACAAGCCTTTTCCCTTACAGCGCACACACAGTCCTTCCGCCGGCATAAAATCACTCGGATGTCTTGTATTTTTTGATTTAAAAACCAAACTTAAACAAACTTAAAACAAACTTAAAATAAATTTAAAAGTAAACTTAAAAACGGTCAAAAAGAAAAAAGCAAAGCTGCTTCAATATCTTTTCTCTCTTTTCAGCGCGGACAGAAAGGATTCAAATTGTCCGAATCACGTCGGCAACGGCTTTTCCCTGGTCGGTCAATTCAAACTTTTCGCCGTCTTTTTGAACAAGTCCTCTCGATTCTAAATCTCTGAGGATTTGTTCCGTTGCGGACGGAATGAGGCGGGCGATTTTAGCGATTCTTTGAGCGTCGTTCCTGCCTTTGGATTCCAAAATTTCCAAAATCTTGCGGCGGTTGACGCTTCCGTTGACAAATCCGATAAGTTCTTCCATTTTAAAACATCCTGATTTTTGAATTTTTGTTACTCCTGATACGGTGACGGATGGTATTATATTTTTGTCTCCGAAAAGCACCATAAGTATTAATTCAAATAAGAGATAAGATGATGTGTTATGCCGAAATAATCAATGACAGATTTGTGGCAGGTTTGTGACATATTTGTGACAGATTTGTGACCGATTTGTGACCGATTTGTTATTCGGCGGGCAAAATCAAAATCATTTAAAAAAGGTTATATAAAAACAACAACCTAATACGGCTATTAAGTGATTTTAAATCACAAGTTATCAATTTCAAAAAATGGAGAAACAGTATACAAATGAGTACAGGAATGTGTCCGGTTTGCGGTTTACCCGAAGAATTATGCATTTGCGAAGAAGTCGCAAAGGAACAGCAAAGGATAACCGTGAAAGTCAACAGAAGAAGATATGGTAAAGAAGTGACAATTGTCGAAGGTTTGGATTCCAGTGAAATTGACGTTCACGATCTGGCGACCCACCTTAAATCCAAATTTGCCTGCGGCGGAACCATCCGCGACGGAACGATTGAGCTGCAGGGTAATCATATCGGACGCATGAAAGACGTGCTGATCCAACGCGGATTCAGCGCGGATCAAATTAAAGATTGATTTTGACTCATCTTTAATTTATCGTTTTTTTGTTTTTCAGTTCATCAAAAGCTTTTGCTCTTTTCTTTTTTCAAGCATCCTTATTTTTTCAAATATCCTTGTTTTTCAAGAATTCTTATTTTTCATCGCATGAATGTGGCATGAATGTGATTCAAACGCCATATAAATATCAAAAAAGAGGACGAGGTGCCGAAGGCACCCCATAAACACCGAGCGAACTCCCACCGCCCCGAAAACCTGAAAAATTGAAGCCGGAGCCGAAGGCCGCATTTTTAATTGAACATTTTGTTGAACATTTTATTGAACATTTTAATTGAACATTTTTGAACATTTTAATTGAACATATTTTCCGGAACGGGCAGTTCTTCCTTTCTCTTAGAATTCATAATTTTGTGGATGGCATCTATAAATTCGGCTTTTCCGATCGACAGTTTTTCTTCGCGCACCGCAAACATACCGGCTTCCGTAACGATTGCCTTGATGTCGGCGCCGCTGGAACCTTCCGTCATTGCGGCCAGCTCGGCAAAGTCCACATGGTCGGACAGCGTCATTCCGTGGGAGTGGATCTTAAAGATCGATTCACGGCCGACGGCATCCGGCAGCGGAACATAAACCATGCGGTCAAAACGTCCCGGTCTTAAAATGGCCGGGTCCAAGATGTCCAAGCGGTTGGTGGCCGCGATGATTTTGACATTGGAATGGCGGTTGAATCCGTCCATTTCCGCCAGCAACTGCATGAGCGTCCGGTGGATTTCACGGTCGGCGCTTGTCGTGTCGTCCGTCCGGCGGGCGGCAACGGAATCGATCTCGTCAATGAAAATGATTGAAGGCGCTTTCTTTTGGGCCATTTCGAACAGTTCGTGAACCATTTTGGCGCCATCGCCGATGTATTTTTGAACCAGCTCTGACCCGACGACGCGAAGGAAGACCGCGTTTGTTTTGTTGGCGACCGCTTTGGCAATCATTGTTTTGCCGGTGCCGGGCGGGCCGTACAAAAGAGCGCCTTTCGGCGGCTCAATGCCGATGCGTTCGAAAATTTCCGGTTTAATGAGCGGCAGTTCCACAACTTCGCGGATTTCGCGGAGCTGGTCGGAAAGACCGCCGATGTCCTCATAAGTCACGTGGGTGGATTCGATAAGTTCGAGTGCCGACACTTCGGGTTCTTCAAGAATCGGAAGAACATCGGCAATCGAAAACGTCTGCTGGTTAAGGGCGACATTTGTTCCGGGCGCAAGGTCAGTTTCGGTCATATGAGAGGGCGCGCTGACAACGAATTGCGGGCCGGCAGAGCTGCGGATAACGACATGATTGTGATCAATCATTTTCAAAACCGTTCCCATGAGGAGCGGCGTGGTCTTCATGCGGTCAAGCTCAGAGCGGAGGCGCTTTGTTTCCCGTTCAAAGTGGATTTTATCATATTCGATCGACTTTTTTTGCGATTCCAGCTGATGAATGATCCCCTGAGACAAAATCACG
>Ga0123353_10018809_pt1 | contig 10234 bp, 7 predicted proteins | sample TergutLab28metaG_3_FD_92763 | JGI IMG/M metagenome (GOLD analysis project Ga0123353, IMG submission 92763) | Labiotermes labralis P3 segment gut microbial communities from Petit-Saut dam, French Guiana - Lab288 P3 | ecosystem: Host-associated > Arthropoda: Insects > Digestive system > Gut ...
TCATTTAATTAACGCCATCTTTTGAGCGAACGTCCTACTCTACATTGCTACCACAATTCAATTCAACTTTGAAAAGTAATACATAGATAACATCTCTTAAAATGTGTACATTTTTTTTGGCACCCCCTGTATATGTGAGGGCGGGCTGATAAGTTTTGCCTCCACTTAAATAGAAAATTAACGAGAAAAGATATTTTAATGAAATAACAAAAGAAATATGCCTACATAATTATATTCAAAGCTGTATAATTATTTTTCCACAAAATGACCACGGGTCAATTCTTCAGCGCGATCTTGAAGCTGACCACTCGCAGTCACAGGCCTTCCACTTTGTGTTTTGTCACCCAAATCTGCATGCCCCAACTCTCCATCTTTGAACCGCCTTACCCAGTGCCTTACTGTACTCACATCAATGCGCTGATCACCATAAACAGCTTGCATTCGTCTGTGAACTTCAATTGGAGGAACTTTTTCCGTGGTTAAGAATTCAATAACAGTACGCTGTTTGAACCGAACATCTGAAAACACTTTCATTTCGATGTGCACTGGGTGAGGACTGTAAGCATCTGTGCGTTCAAGGTGAAGTGTGATGGAAGAGAGATACCATGCGACTACACAGAACCGGTTTTATCCAGATGTGTCTAATGTAAATAAAAATATTACAGTGGAGGCAAAACTTATCAGCCCACCTACGTATGTATTACAATATTAAATTATATTACAAATGCTCCTACATGTTTCGGTGCCTCTGCACCATCTTCAGGGAGCTTTGATATTGTGTTTGCTGAAGTTACAAAATATTAAAATGATAAAATTACGTAAAACAGCAGATCGTTGTGTGGTAAAATGTGTGCTGTTGATAAATTGTGGTAGTGGCTGCATAAAAGGTAAAGGTAGCCATGTAGCAGGCCGCAAAGGCCTTTCTTCAACCTTGGTGCTAGATGGGGGGGTGGATGTTTAACGCCACACCCCAGCTGCTTTACTTCCAGATAAGACCTGGTACCCATTGTATACGGGACTGGGTAAGCCCCAGGGCTGGTCTGGACCTGCGCGGAAAATCTCGCCCCCAATGGAATTCGATCCCCAGACCATCAGTGGCTGCATCTGCAATTCAGAAGTCCTGTTTTGTTGCGTCTGCTTTTAATAGCAAACCAGATGCACCAAAACAGGACTTTTGGATTGCATATGCAGCCACGTCCACAGTTCATCAACAATGATATGTTCTGGCATCTTAACTCTTTAAATGCCAAGTTAAATCCCATCTGCCATCTGCTGGCATTATTAGGAGCTCACCATATTTTCCATGTTAGTGGGTTACGGGTTAATATGTGAAGTAGTTTATGGTGTGGAAGACGAGGGGTCTGGGGGTACCACAACAGTTAATGTATAGGTACCCTTGGGGGCCCTGTTTTCATTTGAACATTCAAACATATAGCTCTTTTAATTACCAAAGTTACTTCAGAGCACGGAAACCATTACACCACCTTGTCCATTTGTGCTAATTTAGGCTTTTTTAATGTGTGTGGCTTGAAAATGTCCTTCATACTTTAAGGTGATGCCATAAACATTCAGAACTGGTCCTCACATGTCCTTTCATCATAGATGTTGATGGCCCAGTATTGTACAAAGCAATGTCCTCTCCTCAATTTTCACGACTTTCAAGTCTCCAAATTATCACCATCTCTGTGCATGCGGTAAAGTTACGTGTTTTCTCTTGCCACAGTGCCTTGTTTACTCTTCTTGGCATTTTATGAAGCCATCATAATTGCTCGAACAAACAGTAACACGTGCTGCACGTAATGCAGCGGGAATGTAATTCACAGAAATGCTAAAGATTGCACCAGACAGGTGGTGTGACCCACCAGTTGCTTGTGATGACACGAAGGTGTGGGGCAGCACCAACGTACGGAAATCCCGCTCAGAACAAAAGTTCATGCTAATGCAAGTAGCGTTTCATGTTTTTAAAAATGTACAGTTTTTAAAACGTGGGCCGGGATAGCTCAGTTGCTATAGTGACTTGCTTTGGGCTGGACAGTCTGGGGATCAAATCCCGGTGGGGGGCGAGATTTTCAGCACCTGTCCATACCAGCCCTGGGGCCTTCCCAGCCTCCTATACAATGGGTACCGATTCTTTCCCGGGGGTAAAGCGGCCAGGGCGTGGCGTTAACCACCCACCCCCATCTAGTGCCGAGGTTAAAGAAAGACTAGAGCTATACCTCTACTCCCCTTATGGGCCTTCATGGCCTTGTCTAGGGTGAACTTTACCTTTACCTTTACCTTACAGTTTTTAAAACACACACATAAAAGATTTTATGGGGTGTTTTTTTACAGGAACAATGGAATCTCTGAGCAGCGCATCCAGGAAAATGACACGTTTGCAGAAACCTGCTGGAACAGATGATGACCTGACTGGTGACACTGCAGGATGTGGGAAGTCAGTTGTGCAGGTTGCACATCAGATGATAGCAGGAGGCATGTTGATGCGTGGCTTAAGCACGGGTGACAATGGGAAGGCGGGAACAGGGGAAGGCTTCAACAGGGCTGTGCGCCGTGGAAGTAAGTCTCTACCAGCTAGTCCCCTCAGCTCACCACCACACAGCCCTGAATCATCTCCACAGACGCACAGGAGAGTGTACAACAGGTATTTCACAGGCGCGTTCACCTTCGAAAGAGCTAACATTCACGCGACTGGCGGACAAGAATTGGGCAGTAAGTATTCAGGTAGTTGGCTTTTGTCTGGTCTTCGAGGGCAGCAGCAGCGCGATAATTTGTCAGATTCACAGGATTCTATAACTATACTGGAGGAGGAGCAGGAGAGGGAAGCCAGCAAGAGGTCCGGACCGCGGGGTGAGGTTAACCTGTCGTCGCCGGACATGCGTCGGAATAAGTCCATGACCACCCTTGTGTCACAGGTTTTAAGTGAAGGCCCCAAGGGTACTCAGGATGTGGAAGTGGGGGTCGACGCCGCTGCTGTCGCCTGTGGATGTGACTCGCCGATGCAAACGAATAAAACATTCCGTGCAAAGCCATCAGAACTGAGAGAGATGAATTTTTGGTCACCCACTTCAATGTAGATGCTTAACAGTTGTTAAATCCCATGTTACACTGTACGATACATAAGAGTTTAAAAAAAATTGTGTAACAAGCACATTAGAGCTGAGATTATTCTGATGTTGATGTATGCATGGTACAGGAGTAGCAGATGTGACACATTGGGCCTCCCCGGCGGCACTGAACAGTTTAGCATCTGATCTAAGTGCTCATTTGTGCTCTGCGAAGACCTTCAATTGAAGTAACCACCCATTAGCCTGCATGTTCTTGGTTGATGACTATAGGTGATGTTTGGTTTTCTCAGAATCACACTGAGTATCTACTGAAGTCTTCTGATACCGGAGGGTTTAACCGTTTGACCGACCATAGTACCGTGGCTTGTATCTAGGAATAGAAGAAATCACAGTTAATCACTTATAGCCAGGAGGTGACAGCTTGTTGGCATCTGTCGCAAATTGCAGGACGCCATACGGCAGGAGGTCTGTAACATCATGGCCGTTGCACCGTAACCGGTTGACATGTGGGCCTCGGTAATCACCATCTCTGTGGACCCCTAATGAAGCTCCTGACTGACAAGAGACTTGCAGCATGCCAACATGAAGCAAGCTGTCACCTCCCGGCTGCAGTCCCTTGACACTGATTTGTTCTGTGCCAAGATAAAAGCCTTTGTATCTTGGTGGGACAGGTGCTTAAATGTGAATGTTGGCAATATGAAGGTCTCATGTGTACCACCTGCTAAGCATGTCAAATGTGCGCTTGAAAGTTAGAATTAAGTTCTGTGCGTCGTAGTGTTTGTTACCTTACTTTTTGGAACTTTCTCTCGTTACAAAATTTTTGGTTAGTTTTTGAGCAATGCCATTATTGTTAATTATGTCACTTACATAGAATTGTATTGGTATTTTCTCGTAGTGGCAGCTCTGTGCGCGTTCGTTATCGATGATCGTTCAGGTACCTGTTGTCCGTATGGTGTGTAGTTATTGCTGTGCCCTTACACTCCACTCTGCTTCTTTATTTAGCTTCATCTTCACTGCAACCATATGCTTTTCTTCCTAAACATATTGCTGTTTGCATTTTGCCAGTTGGTGTTTGATTCTGGCATCATTTTCTTCCTCTCGTTTTGTCTTTTAGAAGTATTGAGTTTGTCCCCAGTTCATGCCATTGTAGTTTAGTCTTCCGGTATTTTTGCCTTACACAGCGTGCAGTGCTTCAGTTTTGCCGTAGTCATTACGACATAAGCTTACCTCCTTTTACAGTCTGTTTCAACAATTCACTAACAAAACTGGTGGATGTGTTCCTCCTCACTGTATAAAATGTTATTTTCGTGTACACTGTAATAAATAGACCCAGTCTTGTTTTGACTGTTGTCCTATAGCTGTGAACCTATCTTATTATTATAGTACTTTTGAACACTCTACATTGTGAGACTGATGCAAGTATTGAATGATGCAATACCAGTATTTTAGTGTGGGTTGCGTCATATGACCTGCTTTAGAATTGAGCGTGATGAAACGTAACTGAGTGGGATTGGAATTTTAGAGTAAACCACAGTATCTTGTGGGCTTTTATTTAGTGAAACATCCCCAAATAATTAGGTACTAGTTGTAGACATTGTGCGCGTATATTGGTATGTTTTCAAAGTTTTATTATGAAAGTTTTATTTATTCACCGACTGATGCACCAGTGAGTTGTCTTAAAAAACAATATTGAAATTTACATTAAAATTTGCAATAAAACAGCTCTCACGTGTATTGGTGTTACAGTTACGCCATCATCAGGGAGCGCATTAATTCGTGCTTACTGAAGTTACAGTTGTTAAAATAATCCATTAAAGTACATTGATATGTGGTTAATGATATATTTGTCAATTGCAGTTGGCTTGACACCCAGTGGCAGTAGTACAGTACACTTTTACACACCAACATTGTATAGACAACGCAGTTAACAACTGTGGTTGGAAGGCTTTCTGGGATTCGAACCCGGATTGGTCAAACTAAAATTAACGATGAACTAAACGAATAAAAATAATCGCCTAATTGGGAAGAGTGAGGACCGTGTTCCATCTCCGCGAGTTATTACCTGGCATTTGCCTTACAAGAGGAAAAAGCATGGAAAAACCTCAGTCAGTGTAGAAAAACCTTAGTCAGGGTTATGTTAAAAGTTCTTCCGTGAAGCAGGCGTTTTACACGTATTTCGTTTGTATGGATAATACATAAATAATAAAAAATAAATTTGATATATTGGTGCATCTAGTTGGTTTTACTATAGAAATAATATCACGATGCACGGCCCCTGTGAACGTCAAATTATGATGTTTCCTACGAATGACATGCAGTTCAGTTTCTTTGTGAGGGTTGCGTGACCTTACGGTAAGAGCATCCACTTTGATGAGGCCTTGAATATTGAGTCATTACAGTGCAGTGCACAAGTGTACCTGCTGCATCTACCTGCAGGTGATTTTATCCTTCCTTGTTACTGGATTTTGGTGCATGGTCTGTACCCTTTACCGTAATCTGATCTGGCATGTTTTATACATCCTGCTTGAGAATAACCCAGTAAGTAAGGGTGAGAACTCCAGGTTATGAAAGATGTTGTAATACGCACAGATACGTACATTTTGACGAATGTTGTACACACATGATGGCAGTGGGGGGTGTGTGAATGGTTGGATTGGTGTTGCCTCAAGAGCAGTGGACTACTCTAAATAGCAGATTGGCATTAGTTCTGTCAGTAATGATTTAATTTGCTGATGTGCCCACCTGTTTACAGCAGCTTCCTGTAAAATTTTGGAATACTTGGCTCATATTTGTAAGTTATTAATAATAATAATAATGTCATAATATTGTAATAATAATAATAATAATTGTTACATTTGCTGTTTCTCGGTACATCCGACCAAGGCTGTGGCTGCTAGCACAGCAGTTTATTGCAGCCCATGTCCTGTACATCTTACCATATCGCTCATCTGCCACAACAGTGCCACAACTCAAAATCTTTGATTTTGCAGGAGAAGCTTTTGAAGGTTTTGAAGTGCTACAGTTTTCTATGATTGCGAAAACGACACAACTGCCGTCCAGTGGCGAGTTTTGTGAACCGCGTTATGACACTATACCTGCTAAAAGCGCATCTGCGAACAGTTCTTCCTATACCGATAAATCAAAAATGCCAAATTTTGAGTCGTGACACTCTTGTCGCAAATGAGCAGTATGTACAGTTTGTAATACCATGTTTAATCCCTCAGATCCCATTGTATTAGTCCCTAATTCAGTTTGGGTGATAACATCGAGAAGAATGAGATGGGCTGGGCATGTGGCACGTTTGGGTGAGGAGAGGGGGTTTTATAGGGTCTTGGTGGGGAAACCGGAGGGAGAGAAAGACCACTGGGGAGACCTAGGCGTAGATGGTTGGATAATATTAGGATGGATGTACAGGAGGTGGGATGTGGGTATATGGACTGGATTGGGCTGGCCCAGGACAGAGACAGGTGGCGGACGCTTGTGAGTACGGTAATGAACCTTCGGGTTCCGTGAAATGCGGGGAATTTCTTCACTAGCTGCAAAGTAGTTAGCTTCTCAAGAAGGACTCTGCACCATGGAGTAAGTAGGTAAGTATAAAATGTGGCTAGATACTCAAATTCCATCACCATAGTACAGTTAATGAAGTTCTTATGTGCCATTTCCTCTTGTAGATTCAGCTGCTTAGTATTAACTTTATAACTAATGAAATCTGTATGTAACGTTCCTTAATTTGTTGTCTTGCCTCAAGTTAATTTGTCCAAGAAGTAGTCTCGGTGTTAAATTTGTACCATCTGAGGTTTTCCTCTAGAAAAATAACGTTCAGACACTTTGATCTGAAATGAAACACTAATTGGTGGTACAAGTCGTGTTGTATCATTACTCTCTCCTTAAATCTTTCAGGATTAGTTGGCTGCTGTCAGGAAATACCAGTTTTGTGTGTAGTCATGTATTTCAGAAATCATCGTTACATAATTTGCATTTATGCTGTTTTTTTAAATTATTGTAAATTTTGAATAATATATATAAGGTGCCCAAATATGTGTGAACACACAATACCACACCAGTGCAGCGTGACACTTTTGAAGAATAAGTGATCAACTAGATGTCACTAGTTATTATGTTTTATTTCACTTCTTATGTGCTCAACATGTTTCAGACATTAATACATCCATCATCAGGAGCCTGCGACTTTTCTATTGTATCACCACATTGGTCGTGTGTTCTTGTATCCGTGTAGCGGGCTTCAACCAGCTACACGGATACCACCCCAACCCAACCACACCGAAATTCCAACACACATCGAACCAAGAACACACGACCAACGTGGTAATTCAACAAAATAGTCGCAGGCTCCTGATGATGGATATATTAATGTCTGAAACATGTTGAGCACATAAAAAGTGAAATAGAATATCAAGTGACATCAAGTTGGTCTCCTATTCTTCAACTATCACAATGATGCACGGTCCAATATACATAAGATTTATTAAATCAGTTGTAAGAGTTCGTCACAAGAACTGTAATTATGCTACGGGAATGAGTGAAACCATCAAAATGAAAAACCTAAAGGAACTGCATGTCCTGCTGAACACACACTACACCTTGTTATACAGTTCGTGCACATAATTACATTTTGTAAAATATGAACAGAAGATCAACAGAATGTCTTGTCCTTCCGCCATATACTAGGTAGACAAAATGATGTCAGAGACCTGTGGGGGTTCGCAGACCACAGTTGGAGAATTGCTAACTTAATGACAATGTTGTTACTGTAAAATTGAACAGGGAAGGTTGCAGTCTTGCTTTGGTATCTGTGAACATGTTCTGGTGTGACATATATGTTTCTGTGTTCATGTACTGCGCAGGTTAATGATATACATGTGTAGGTGGGACAAGCAGACTGGATGTGATATGACAATATCACCTATTGTTGGGGACCATCTGGAGCTACAGCAAGGCTGTGGGGCTCCCATGATTCGATATGGGGCACAAAGGGCACGTCATAATTAAGGCCTAGGTGCTTCGGGGCTGGGAGGCCCCGAACCCAAATGCAAATCAATCAATCACGTATTGTGTTCATGTTTAGTAGAGATTAATTCTGCACCCTATTGTTAAATATGGGGTTACCAGTGACAGGAGAGTCATGATAGCTTTGTGCAGTGACTAGCTTAACCCTTATTCTGCTAATGTGAAGAATATGGTGAGCTCCTAATAATGCCAGCAAATGGCAGATGGGATTTAACTTGACATTTAAAGGTTAAGATCTGGGGTTCGATTGCCAGCAGGGACTATAGTTTTTTTTTCTGATTTCCGAAGTTTCCAGACCAGCTCAGGTACTTGTGTTCTTTCCTTTGGGGTAAAGCACCTGCGGTGTGAAGCTGACCACTTGGCTTCACTCACTGGTGATGTTATGATCAAGTGGAGCTGTGCCTCCAGTCCTATAGTACACCTTCGTAGCACCCTCCCTTACGACTTTCAGCTGATCTCTTACAGGTTATGTTACCCTTCAGAAATATGGACACTCTGAAACTTGTGTGAAGATATCGTGTGACATTAGCTGTTTGGGAGCAGCGCTGGATTGCAGTGAGCTTTGAGATGTCTGGATTCGCCAAGCAGTGACCATATGCACCAGTACAGAGTTTTACAGTGTTGTGTTTAGTGTTGCTGGGGGAAGAGGTGTTCATGTTTGGTCTTCTTATGTTTGTAGGATGGAACATAATGTTTTTCCAACCAAATTCAGTTATAAGAGCATTTTGTGATGAACTGGCCCAAATGTATGATAAGTCTAACATGTCTCAATACATGTAGTAACTTTAGAATTTGTTCGTTTTTTAATTTTATAGAGTGTGCTAAAGTAACAACATGTAGTGTTTGATGTTTTTAAGAAAGCACAGTTTTTTAAACGTGGGCCCGGTAGCTCAGTCGGTATAGCGACTTGCTACGGGCTGGACGGTCCGGGGATCGAATCCCGGTGGGAACGAGATTTTCCACGCCTGTCCAGACCGGCCCTGGGGCCCACCCAGCCTCCCATACAATAGGTACCGTGTCTCTTTCTTGGGGGTAAAGCGGCCGGGGCGTGGTATTGACCACCCACCTCAATCTAGCGCCGAGGTTCATGAAAGAGGAGAGCTATACGTCTACTACCCCTCTGGGCCGTTCTATGCTGAACTTTACCTGTACACATACTGTACACCCCAAGTGAAGTCCTGTATGCACGGTGTCATGTGCTGACTGACTGACGGGTCCGCACTGCCTACTGTCGAATGGGTTCTGAGGGGCCCCACCAGGGGTAAAAGGGTCGCAGTGTGATGCACACTGCTGGTGTGTAACCGAGTAACCTTGGAACAAATAATGGCGGTTTTACTCGTAAGTATGTATTTTTCGACGCGTTTGCAAAAATTGCGGAAAACTATTATAGCTTCGTCTTTTCTGTCAGTCCGTCCATCCGCACGTAACAACTGGGCTCCCACTGGACGGAAATTTGGTATTTGAGTATTTTTCAATAATCTGTTGAGAAAATTCAAGTTCCATTGCAATCTAACAACAATAACCTGCACTTTACATGAAGACCGATATACATTTTTGATCACATCTCGCTGAATTCTTCTTAGAATGATAAATGTTTCAGACAGAAGTTGTTCAGAAAATCAAAACACACATTTTGTGTTCAGTAAACCTTTGTTTTTGTTTTAGAAAATCGTGCTGGTTATGAGATAATGTGGGAAAAATATTATAGAGCGGGGCAGGCCACAGGTGACAATATGGCGCATGCGCGCTGCATGCTGGATACTTGGCTGTACAAACACACACACACAATATGCAATACTTATTGCTTTTCCACAGCAACAGTGGTTGCACGAACGCGTCACCATGTCACGTGATATATACATTGCCCCTCTCATTTGAACGACCTCTGACCGCGCACTGATGGTTCATTACGAGAAACCAAACCAACAAACGCACAGACCGATATTTAAATTCATTCCAGTAAAGCAACATAGCCTGCTACACGTTTCGGCCACATATTTTTGCCATCTTCAGGGAGTTGTTCTCTGAATGGTGTACAGTATCACATGGGACACCACCATATCAACAAATCACGTGCGGCACCATATAACACACCACCTGCGGCACCATACACACAGCATATCAACACATCACCTGTGGCA
>Ga0123353_10018810_pt1 | contig 10234 bp, 10 predicted proteins | sample TergutLab28metaG_3_FD_92763 | JGI IMG/M metagenome (GOLD analysis project Ga0123353, IMG submission 92763) | Labiotermes labralis P3 segment gut microbial communities from Petit-Saut dam, French Guiana - Lab288 P3 | ecosystem: Host-associated > Arthropoda: Insects > Digestive system > Gut ...
CGATGTCCGCAAGTTTTTTCAAACTCCCCATGAAATCCTTAGCAAGTTCATCCTTAATACTGTATAACTGTATACCGATACGACTTTTGATGGGTTTAGCCGTACACGAAGTAAACAATTCCTGACCGGCAATACTGCCAACGGCTATCAAAGCCGCGCTCTTGTTTAAAAATTGACGTCTGTTCATGATTTGAATGATGTTAAGATTTTTTTTACGATTATATATTGAAAAATTTATAAGTTTTTAGAATTGAGATCAAGCCTCTTACATTTTTGTCATTGAGTTGACATTATCCGGCGAAATCATTTTCATGCCTTTGTAACGGAGCAGCAATTGTGCGATCGCCAGCACATCCTTCTCGCAATAACGAACAATACGAGGTAAATCTTTATCCTGCCAGTACACGCTTGCTACCTGACTTCCGTCAAGATCGTCCTTGGGCGAAGGAATGCCAAAAATATGTGTTAATAATTTCAACGATGTATAGTTTTTGTAATCGCCAAAACGCCACAGTTCCATGGTATCAAGGAATGATACTTCCCACGGTTTTTTCCCGGCGCTATCCAATACGGCAGGCAAGGCAATGCCGTTGATCAACATACGCCGTGCAATGTACGGAAAATCAAATTCTTTTCCGTTATGGGCGCATAACATCATATTGAAATGCTGTTTCCTGAAAAGGTTGATTACTTCCGAAAAATTTCTGAGCAATTCCGGTTCATCGTCGCTAAAACACGATTTTAAGCGGAATGCGAGTTGCCGGTCTGCCAGATCATAAACAAAACCTACGGAAATGCAGACGATTTTACCGAACTCGGCATAAATTCCCGCTCTTTCGTATACTGTACCGGGGGTTTGTCCATCCTTGCACATCGGTGCGGCTTTCTGTTCCCACAGATACTGCGTTGTTTCGTCAATTCTTTGAAAATCCGGACATTGTGGCACGGTCTCAATATCAAGAAACAGTATATCTTCTATTTTGATATGATCAAGCATCAGGTTGATGATTTTATTGACAACTACTGCTACATCCTCCGCAACCACCTGAGGAACAACCGGTCATGACATATCCGCGTTTCAGTTCTTCGGCTGTTGCTTCGCGAACATCTTCAACCATTCCTGAAAAATACAGGTCGTCGCCCGCAAGAGGATGGTTGAAATCAATGACGACCGTTTGTTCCTTTACTTCAACAACAACGCCGTTCAAATGACTGCCGTCCGAATCAATCATTGGAATGACGTTGCCTTCCGCCAGCATCTCGTGGTCAATTTCGCCATCCACTGCAAATGCGGTTATGGGCACTTCCGCTACGGCTTTTTCGTTTGCCTGCCCGTATGCTTCTTCGCAGGGAATGATAAACGCAAACCGGTCGCCGGTTTTCAGGTTTTCAACATGACGTTCGAAGCCGGGAATCAGACTGCCTCTGCCAAATAAGAATATAAACGGGCGAACTCCGTCAACTGTTTCGATGATTGTGCCCTCTTTGCCGTCTACACGAAGTATGTAGGATAAAGAGACTACCTTGTTTTTTGAAATTTTCATGGGTCGTATTAAATATGAAACGACAAAGATGTCTATTATTATTAAATTACATTACATATTTCTTCACAAAATATTTCACGGGAAAAAATATGGTTAAAAAACTGACTCCCGTTACTGCAATGAGAATCATCACAAAATCTTTCCATCGCAAGGCAACAGGATACGAATCTATGATATACGTACCGGCGTCGGTAACTTTGAAGAAGCCAAACTCCATTTGCAGCCAACAAAGCAACGCTCCGAGCGCCAACCCAGCGAACGATCCGGCAAGTACAATCATCCATCCCTGTGTGATGAAGATGCGTCCAAGCATTTGCCTGTCCGTTCCCATCGTTTGGAGGATGAACATGTCCCGTTTCTTTTCGATCATCAGCATCGAAAGTGAACCCACCACGTTGAACGAAGCAATCAGCAACACAAATGTGAGTATCATAAACGACACAAACTTCTCGGATTGTAATACTTTGTAAGAAAATTCCTTTTGCTGATAGGCGGTTTTCACATTAAAACCATAGCCAAAGATACCGGCAATGCGCTTCTGTGCCTTTGTTTCGTTTGCACCCGGTTTCAGTTTTATTTCGATAGCGCCGGTAATGGAATCGTTTTCGAGCAAGCTGCGGGCAAATTCGATGGGAACAAGAATGTATTGAGAATCTATCTCTTCGTCAATGGCAAATTTTCCGGATGGTTGAATGATTTTCTGGCTCAAAGCCTGATTGGGATCTAAAGAAAATGCCGATCTGTTGCGGACGGCATAAAAACGCAACGGTGTAAAGAAATTCAGTCCGACGCGCAGTTTTAAAGCCATGGTTAATCCTACGACAGCCTGTGGCATTGAATTTTCCCAAAGTGCAAATTTCCCTTCGTACATCATGGAATCAATGGCGGTAATGAATCTGTAACGGTCGTCAACGCCTTTCAGTACGGCTATTTCCTGTTGGGAGCCGTATTCTACCAGCACATTTTCTTCAATGGTTTGCGAAAAGTCGAGCACGTCGGGATCGGATCTTAACATCTGCAATTTGTCCGGGCTGACTGTGAAATTTTTTCCGACAGCGATTGTAACTTTCAAATCGGGATCAAAGTTACCGAACAATTTTCGCGTGAGGTCTTCAAATCCGTTGAACACCGACATCACAATGACCAGCGCAACAGTGCCTACGGCAACACCCACCACCGAAACAGCCGAAATAATGTTGACGGCGTTGTGCGATTTTTTGGCAAACAGGTACCGACGCGCTATCAGTAACGAAAAATTCATTTTATTCTTTATGGTTATTGAGTCTGTCAAAATATTTTAATTTTATCCACTCTGTGCTGGTGTCGTCCGCCATTGAACGGAGTATTCAGAAATACGCCCACAATGTCGTAAGCCATTTTTTCTGTAATGAAGCGGGCAGGCAGCGAACAGATATTTGCGTCGTTATGGGCGCGCGCAAGCCGGCTGATTTCCGGAAGCCAGCATAAAGCCCCGCGAATTCCAGAATGTTTATTGACGGTCATGTTGATTCCATTGCCACTTCCGCAAATAGAGACCCCCAATTCACAATCGTCCTGCTCCACCGCATTAGCCAAAAGATGAGCATAGTCGGGATAATCAACAGGATCAGATGTATCAGCGCCGAAGTCCTTTACTTCATAACCGATCTGCCGAAGATAATCTACCATTTTCATTTTCAGTTCGTAACCGGCATGGTCGTTGGCAATACCTATCGTTTTCATTTTTAGATATGGATTCAAAAACATTGCAAAAATAAGAAATTAATAGAAAAAACAAGGGAAAAAAGGGTAAAAGTACAAGGGAAAAAAGATAAATTCTATGTAAGATACTGTATCCTTTTTTCTTTACATCCCAATCGCTTTGATTCATTGGGGGTTATTCATCATCAAACCTTTATTCAATTAATAGACGTGCAATATTTCAGTAACTTTTTCAGGTCTTCTTCGTTGTTGAACTTTATATTGTGTTCTTTTACAAATGTTTCAATTTGTGTGCGAAATGCAGGAAATTGTTTGGTAAAGGTTTTCACATTCTTGATCATTGTATATTTGCCGTTTGTACCCACTAAATAGTAGAAATAACTCACGGTAACAAGCACGTCTTCCGAAATAGTCAGATTATATTGCCGGTTGTCGCTGCTGATGCTGCTATACGATGTAATTGACGAAGTGGATGATGTTGTTCCGTAAGCGCCTTTCTTGCTGTATTGTGTCGCGTTACCCTTGTATCGTACCCGCAATTTTAGTTTTTCGGTTGTCAGTAGTTCTTCAGTAAATTCCTTGTCATTATATGGATAGAACTTCCGGTTACCGATATTGACCATCACCACATCTTTCACGTTGGCAAGTGTCAATACCCGATTTCTTTCCTCGAACTGCATTTCGCCAAGAAGCATGTTGTAGTTTAACTTTCCACTACTTTTTTGCCCTTTGTAAAAAACATCCCCGACTGTAAATTCGGGAAAAAGATACTGTATCTGTGTCGAAACTTTTTTGGCAAGGTCTTCGCCCGAAGTCGCCTCCACAATTTGTCTGTTTTGTGCTGACGCCCAAGCAGGGAGCAGCAAACATAAAAAAATATACTTCTTCATAATCATTTATTTTATTTATCTTATTTTTATATAATTTCCATCCTTTGTTATTTGAATGATTGACGAAGCGGTTGCAGGTTTCCTATCGTCCTGTCGCCAAACGACGATATGATCCACTGCCGCTTTGATATTGCTTGATATTGCTTCAAAAGTAGAAGGTGTAGGCTCTCCGCTGATGTTTGCCGAAGTGGAAACAATCGGTTTGCCGAATGCCCTGATGAGTTGCCTGCAAAACGGATCATTGACGATACGAATACCGATAGAACCATCGTCAGCTACCAGATTGTCAGGTAAGTTTCTTGCCTTGGGATAGATGATTGTCAAAGGTCTCGTGGCTTCATCCATTATTCTCAGGGCAATACCGGGAACTTCCTCCATATAATCGGAAAGCATATCCTCGCCATCAACCAATACGAGCATTGACTTCGCTTCTTTGCGTTGCTTGATGGTGTATATACATTCTATAGCCCCTCTGTTACAAGCATCGCAACCAATACCCCAAACTGTATCGGTAGGGTAGAGGATTACTCTGCCATTGCTCAGGACTTCAAGCGATTTTTTTATTTCAAAATTCAATCTACTCCAAACTCTTTCCTGATGACGTCTACATAGTCCAACTTTTCCCAAGCGAAAAATTCAACCTGTTTTTTAGTTTCCACGCCATTGCAAAACACGCTTACAACCTTGGTATATGGCTCATTGCCAAAATGTCCGAATATCACGGTATCTCTGAAAATAGGATTTTTCAGACCGAAGCGTTTTACAATGCTGTAAGGGCGCATATCGAATATTTGTGCAATTTTCCCGGCAATTTCGCAGTCGGAAATATTCAGTTTCGACGTACCGTAAGTATTGACATACAACCCTACCGGTTGCGCCACGCCAATGGCATAAGCCACCTGAACCAGCACTTCGTCGGCTATACCTGCTGCAACAATGTTTTTGGCGATATGACGGGTAGCATAAGTCGCTGAACGGTCAACTTTCGAAGAATCTTTTCCCGAAAAAGCGCCACCGCCGTGTGCCCCTTTGCCGCCATAAGTATCCACAATGATTTTCCGTCCGGTAAGTCCCGTGTCGCCGTGCGGTCCGCCGATGACAAATTTACCGGTTGGATTGACATGCAAGATAAAATCCTGATCAAAAAGTTTCTGTATTCTGTCGGGTAATTCCTTAACGACTCGCGGGATTAGTATTTCCTGAACATCTTTCCGGATGGCAGCCAACATTTTAGTTTCCTCATCAAAATCGTCGTGCTGGGTAGATACTACGATGGTATGTACCCGTTTCGGCTGACCATTTTCTTCATACTCAATAGTTACCTGCGATTTGGCGTCGGGGCGGAGATATTTCATCTGTACGCCTTCCCTGCGAATAGCGGTTAAAATGGTCAGCAAACGTCGTGAAAGAACCAGCGCCAGTGGCATATACTCATCTGTTTCGCGGCAGGCGTAACCGAACATCATCCCCTGATCGCCTGCGCCCTGATCTTCTTCCCTGACGCGTTCGACGCCCTGGTTGATGTCGGGCGACTGCTCATGAATTGCTGATATTACACCGCACGAATTGCTCTCAAACATATACTCACCCTTGGTGTAACCTATATTGCCGATAACATTGCGGGCAACCTGTTGCACATCTACATATCCGGATGTTTTCACTTCGCCGCTCAAAACCACCAAACCTGTGGTTACCAATGTTTCGCAAGCAACTTTCGATTCTGGATCACGACACAAAAACTCGTCCACCAACGCATCAGATATCTGGTCAGCAACCTTGTCGGGATGACCTTCGGAAACAAATTCCGACGTAAATAAATATGGCATATTTCTATTCTTTATCGTTCAGGCACAAAAGTAATATATTTTTTTCAATTCACATTTTTCAAATCCGTTTCCAGATTAAAACACAATACGGGTATCTTATCTGAATTAACGATCAATTTTTCTTCCCTCAACCTCAACCCGAAAAAACGTTTGCGCAGCGAAGAGGCTTCTTCTATTTGTATCACAATCATATCCGTTCCTTTCGACAATTCGAAAATGACTTCGGCAGTATTTTTGATATTATCGTGTGTGACGAAGTTCGTTTTGATCCCCTGTTTCTCCATGATATTTGCCATCAAGGTCAGATTACTGGTGATAACCCTTTCTTTAGGCGTTCCTTTCCCCGAAGGAGTGATGATCTGCATGACGGCTTCGGGATAATAATCGCTGAAATGGATAACACGTTTCAGCTTTTCTTCATGTTGGTTCAAAAAATTAATCGGGAAGGAAATGTGTTTCACAACGCTGCTATTCGGAGGTCCCTGAATCACAAGGAAAGGCGTTGATGTTCCCGAAAGCATGGTTACCGTGTGTATTCCACCACCGGTTTTTAGAATAACCAGCACAGGATTCAATTCTTTGGTAACGGTTTTGATAGACGAATATGGCTGGTTACCCTGTCGAATCATTACTTCCGGACAAATGCCAAATTTTTCAAAACACTCCTCGGCAACAAAGTGTAACTTCTTCTCCATTGCCAGTAAATCTTCTTCGCGAGTGGCGACGTGCAAAATCAACAAACGACAGTTCATCGCTTTCGACATATAGGCTCCATGTCCCATGGCGTGATAGGCTAAAGGCGAAAAATCGCAAGGAACCAAAATCAGACGGTCATTTTCTACTGCATCCATAATTACTTTACATATTGAGATTTTCATTCAAAAAATAGCTCCAAAAATAGTGTTTTATTTTGAAATAATTACAAAAATCTTTACGAAAGGGTGCAATTGACTGTGTCGAGTACTGCGTCGTTCAAATTGTCGTATGATTTTTATTTTTTACCATTGTGAAAATCAGAACTATAAAACGATACAGATGTGACACGAGAAAAATATTTTATCCATTGCGAACAGTTATTATTCTGATTTCAAATCCTTAAAAGAATCTCCGAATTTTTATGATTTCGAGAAATCCTTGGTAGAATTGATGCAAAAGTTGAGTTGTGAGTCTATGGATAGTCAATCTGAATTGCACCCTTACGAAAGAAAAATTGTATATTCATATTATTCATACTGCATCAAAAAAAATATTATTAACTTTGCGCATTGAAATCAATACATCTCGATAATGAATTTTATGCGCATTATTATTTTGTTTATGATTGGTTGTTTCGTGGTTCAACCTGCGCATTCGCAGGTTACTGTCGTTTTGTCAACCAAGAAAGTAGTTATTGATGGAAAAAGTTTTTACCTGCACACGGTAAAACCGGGCGAGACGCTCTATGCCATCAGCAAAGCTTACAACATTTTGCAAAGAGATATCGTCTTCAACAATCCCGAAGCGTTGGATGGTACGATAAACGCGGGACAGGAATTGAAAATTCCCGTTAAATCTGAAGATACCCCGACAGCCGGACTGCTTCAGTCAGCGCTATTCATCTATCATATTGCCGAGAAAGGTCAGACAGTATACTGGATCACACAGAATTACGATATCACACAGGAAGAATTGTACAAATACAATCCTGATCTGGAACATTCGGCATTACAAGCCGGTCAGGTGATTACCATTCCGAAAAAGAACGAGGTTGTGCAGCAACCTCAAAAACAAAAAGTCGCTCATGTTGTGCATGTTGTCAAGCGAGGAGATACGCTTTTTTCAATTGCCAAAAGTTACAACGCAGACTTGAACGAGGTTTTTGAATTAAATCCTGAAATTGACGTCCAAAAACCTAATTTGCGACTCGGACAGGAGATCAAAATTCCCTTGCCCAATGCAACGCCCATTACACTTCCGGTTGCCACATCCAAAACCGACACGGTGATTATCCGTAAGGATCTGCAAACACCTGTTAACGTGAATGAACACAATGATATGTCTTCACAACAGATTCCCGTTTTCGTTGAAGAAGATACATCGGACTGCATCGAAACCTCGCGGCAAAATTTTCACATCGCCATGTTTCTTCCTTTGTTTCTTGCCGAAAATTCGCCAGCATCAGCGCCTGATTCGTCGTTGGTCAAAGATAGCGAAGGGCGATTCAGATACAGAGATGGAAGGTACTGGATATATCCACGTTCATTAAACGCACTTGAATTTTATCAGGGCGTACTGTTAGCTCTTGATTCGTTGAAAAAGCAAGGATTTGATGTCAAAATAAATTTATTTGACACGATGCGTGATACCATGAAGATGGCGCAATTGCTGAAAAACCCGATCATGAAAGACATGGATTTGATCATTGGTCCCTTCAGTACGGAATTAGTCAATCAAGTGATGACCTTTGCCCGCGAAAACAGAATTTTTTGTGTATCGCCTACTGCAATCAATATGGAATCGCTTAGAAATAATCCATACCTGATGCAGGTATATTCAGGCGAAATCAATACAGTAAAACCGATGGTGGATTTTATCTCGAAGCAAAAAAATACACATATTACCCTGATTGGCAATAAACGGGATTTCGATCAAACACTCTACAACGCATACCTGAACAAATTGAAAACGGTTTTTGACGAAAGTAATTTAACAACGCTCAGGATGCATCCCGACAGCCTGCAAGACCTCAACAGATTCCTGAAAAAAGGAGTGATGAATGTAGTCATTGTTCCTTCAACCGACGAGGCATTTGTTACTATTGTTACAGCGAAGTTGAATACTTCCTCCCACAATTATGACGTTAACCTATATGGGCTTGCCAGCTGGACAAAAATCGCAGGTCTGGATCTTGAATACCTCCATAATCTGGAATTTCGTTATGCCACAGCATATTATATTGATTACAGCAGTCAGCAAGTGCAAAGGTTCCTGCAGCAATACAGAAAGAATTACTTCACTGAACCTACCATGATTACTGGGCATGGAGGCATTTCGCCCAACCCATATCAGTTTGCCTTTCTTGGATACGATATTACTTACTATTTTGTTTCCGTGTTGAAGAAATACGGTAAGGATTTTGGTCGTTGTATTCCTGGTTTTTGCTTACCGATGCTTCAGTCCGATTTTCTTTTTAACAGAATTGACACCAACAGCGGATATATGAATATACATTTTGGCGTCTATAAATACAGTAAGGATTATAGCATCGTAAAAGAGAATTGATTTTTTTTCATTTTTTACTTGCATGTACAGAAATTAATATTACCTTTGCCCCGCTTTTTAGAAAGTATATAGATCACCTTCCTCAGTAGCTCAGTTGGTCAGAGCACCTGACTGTTAATCAGGGGGTCCTAGGTTCAAGTCCTAGCTGGGGAGCAAAATAATCAAGCGGTTGAGAAATGTTTTCTTAATCGCTTTTTCATTTGCACCTAACTCATATTGCAGTTTTCACCCCGTATCTCTCTGAAATTCAAACTTGCAGTCTTTCGTTGGAGCAATTTTGAGATTCACAGATTCTCACCGGAGGAAGGACGCCGGTTTCATCTTCAGAACGTCATAAATCCAGACTGTCCATACAAGTTCTTCATCGACTTGTTGGATACATGTCTTCAGGAAATAGACCTTATCATACATTTTGACTCCTCCTTTGATGGGACATTGGTCATGTCGAAAAGATAAATTCTGGTAACTACTCAGGTATTATTTTAATAAACGACATAATCTATTGCGCATCAAAAAACAAATCCAGGTAATACTTATGTATACCAATATTGAAGATAAGAGCTGTGAAGTCAATCAAAGGGGTAAAAAATTACATTAACCATTATTTACAAGCAAATGACAGAAAAGAGGCGTATTTTGGCAGTTTTAGATTCTTCGTTTTTGGCGATATTCAATGTTTGCGCTATTTGTTCTTCGTGCATTTCGTTTTGTGCGTATTGTATGGCAAACGGGTCGGTTTTGATGGCTGTTCTGTTAATTTTCGTTTTGAGTATAAGTCCTTCGAGCGAGGTGCAGCGGCTCAGGGCAACGTAAACCTGTCCATGCGTAAACGCTGCGCCCAAATCGGCAATGACATGTTCAAAGGTTAGCCCCTGACTTTTGTGAACGGTAATCGCCCATGCAAGCCTGATCGGAAATTGAATAAATGTGCCTATAACTTCTTCCTGAATTTTCTTCGTCCGTCTGTTCCACTTGTATCGCACGTTATACCATTCAATTTGCTCTACGCCAA
>Ga0123353_10018813_pt1 | contig 10234 bp, 7 predicted proteins | sample TergutLab28metaG_3_FD_92763 | JGI IMG/M metagenome (GOLD analysis project Ga0123353, IMG submission 92763) | Labiotermes labralis P3 segment gut microbial communities from Petit-Saut dam, French Guiana - Lab288 P3 | ecosystem: Host-associated > Arthropoda: Insects > Digestive system > Gut ...
CGGAGCTATCCTTTGGAGGGTGAGCAGGCGTCCCGGCGTGACATGGCCCAGGAGTTATTTTCATATCCGGTCAAAGCGGAAGTAAATATCCTTGTGGATCCCGTTGTTGATATACTTCCGCCCATCCCTTCTTTTGCCAGGGCGGCCAGGGGCGCCGGTTTTACCAGAGCTTATGTGGACAGAGACGGGGTCAGGCGGCGTATCGATCTGGTCAGGGAATTCAACGGCTTCTGGTATCTCCAGCTGGCTTTTGCCCCTTTGGTGAATTATCTGGGCAATCCCGGGCTGGAACTTAATAAGAACGAACTCATTCTGCGGGGTGCAGTTTCCCGATCAGGCGATAGAAAACCAAAAGACATTGTCATTCCCCTTGATGTCAATGGCCGCATGCTTCTTGATTGGCCTGACACAGATTACGTGGATAGCTTTGAGCATTTTTCCTTTGCGGCCCTTTCCAGTCTGGAACAGATCCAGGCGGGAATAGATCGTTATGTGTCAAATCTGTGTTCATCGGAAAGCTTTTATGCGTTTTCTTCCAGGGACGAAACTCTGGCGGAAGCGCACAGCCTCCTTTACCGGATAGAAAAACAGCTCATTGCCGCCAACGAAAAACGAACAGAGGCCGTTGCGGAAACATCGGAAAAAGCGTTTGCGGAGTATTTGGCACTGCGGAATGAAAGCTGGAACCTGCTGGGCCATTTTAAAGATCTTGATTTTGTTGCAAAAATAGGCGTCCTGGAGGAAGATCTGGCTCACCGTTTCCCTGATCAGATTGATCAGATCCGGGAAGAAAGCGCTTACCTCTCGAATGTAGCGGATAATTTAATAATCTCTCTGGAAAATTTTGATCTAATCCAGGACAAGCTCCGGAATGCAGTAAAGGGGAAATTTTGTATTGTAGGTCAAACCGACGCGGGAACCACCGATATTGGAGTTAATCCTTTCTATAATGAATATGTAAATGTAGGAACCCAGGGTGTGGTGATTGATACAATTCTGTCAGAATCGTTTATTGTCTGGCTTTCACCCTGGTGGAGCGCTTTATTCTGTGTAATCGTTCCGCTGCTTATTCTGCTTTTCTCGAGGTTCACGCCCGGACTCAGGACTATCCTTGGTTTTTTTGCCGCGTTGCTGCTGATTTTAGGATCTTTTTTGCTGTTCCGCTTTACGGGGATATTTTTTAACCCGCTCCTGGCTGTCTTTTCCCATGTTACTGCTATTGTATTCTACGAAATTGCCGCCTATATGGCATCAGATCGGGAAAGGCAATTTATCCGCAAAGCTTTTTCTACCTATGTATCAGGCGATGTTGTTAAGGAAATAATCGCCGATCCCTCAAGGCTGCAGCTTGGCGGGGCGAAGCGGCATATGAGCGCCCTCTTTACTGACATACAGGGTTTTTCCACCATATCCGAACAGCTTGATCCTGAAGATCTGGTACGGTTGCTTAACCGCTATCTTACCGCCACCAGTGATGTGATCCTTAAAGAAAAGGGAACCATCGATAAATACGAAGGAGATGCAATCATCGCTTTCTTCGGCGCTCCCCTGGAACTGCCCGATCATGCCTTGCGGGCCTGCCTCTCAGCCCTTTCTATCAAGCGGGTTGAAAAAGAACTAAACAATACCCTGTTGGAACAGAAATTAACAACGACCCCGCTTCTGACCCGTATCGGAATCACTACCGGCAGCATGGTAGCAGGCAATATGGGTACTGAAAATAAAATGAACTATACGATCATGGGAAATACCGTTAACATGGCTTCCCGGCTTGAGGGGGTTAATAAGAAATACGGAACATGGATGCTCACTACCAGAGCTACTTTGGATGAAACCGGAGGCCAGCTTCTTGCCCGCAGGCTCGACAAGGTCCGGGTAGTTGGAATTAATGAGCCGGTGCAGCTCTATGAACTCATAGAAGCCAGGGAAATCGCGACAGATATACAGAAAGAAACGGTTTTCCTTTTTGAAGAAGCTCTTGCCATTTTTGAGAAACAGGACTGGAAAAACGCTGAGGAAGCTTTCCAGCGTATTTTTGATTATAATCCCGGGGACGGCCCCACCAAAATTTTCTTAAACCGCTGTAGAACTTATATTAAAAACCCGCCTCCAAAAGAATGGGACAATGTATTCAATTTAGACAGCAAATGAAGCCGCCTTGCCAGAGCCAACGCCCAAAGCCGTTGACCCGTCGCCCGCGTTAGCGGGCAGTTAATCAGTTCCTTGTAAGAGCCAACTCCGTTAGGAGTTGACCAAACGTAAAAAAATAGTACAATTATCTTTACTCCGATTCCCCGGCGCTAAAGCCAAGGTGAATTTATTCACCAGCGCTATGCACGGCGGAACGGCAGGGTACGAATGGAAACGCTCGTGCCTACCATTGTGTGAAGGAGAAAATTATGCACAAATCTCTTTTTTCTCGTTTCTTTCTGCCGGTGGCCCTGCTTCTTTTGGTTCAGGGTTCTTTCGTCTTTGCCAGGGGAGGATCCCAGGCTGCCCCGCCATCAGGAGCCGGCGCGGCCCCGCAAAGCGCAGCGCCCGCAGCGCCTCAGGCTGCCGCTCAGGTTCCGGTTCCCGTCAAGGGAAAAATTACCCTTTCCACAACCACCAGTACCCAGGATTCCGGGCTGCTAAAATTCCTCCTTCCGGTGTTCACACGGGAGACCGGGTGGGAAGTTGATACCATAGCGGTCGGAACCGGCGCGGCTCTCAAGATGGGCCGGGACGGCGATGCCGATGTGCTTCTGGTTCATGCCAAAGCGGATGAGATCAAGTTTGTGGAAGAAGGTTTTGGGGTTAAACGTTTTGATGTGATGTACAACGACTTCCTCGTTGTGGGGCCGGACTTGAAGGCAATCCCCCATAACAGCAATGTGATTCAGACCTTTAAGGACATTGCTTCCAAAAACCTTCCCTTTGTGTCCCGGGGGGATAACTCGGGAACCCACACAATGGAGAGGAACCTCTGGAAAGCCGCGGGATTGGATGAGAAGAACCTGTCCGCGTATTCTGCTGTGGGTCAGGGCATGGGAGCCACATTGCAGATGGCGAATGAAATAGGCGCCTATACCCTCACCGACCGGGCTACCTGGCTTACCCTTACCCGGGATAAGAAGATAGATCTTCCCGCGGTATGCGAAAAGGGCGCGGATCTTCTGAACTACTACGGGGTCATCGCGGTTAATCCGGCGAAGTACCCCGGAATCAACGCGGCGGGCGGACAGGCCTTTGTTGACTGGATGATCAAAGCTACAACCCAGCAGCTCATCGGCCAGTACGGCGTAGCGGAATTCGGCGGAGCGCTATTTACACCTAACGCCGGGGCGAATTAAGAAGAGGGACCGGGGGTCAGGGAATGGGGACACTAACCAAACGGGCAGAAGAAAGATGACTTTCCGGGGTAAGTCCTGATATTACAAGTTCGTGGTAGAATAAATAAGGTGTGGCCTTATGGGTTTTTTAAACTTTGATTCTGAAACATTGGGGATCATCGGCGTTACCCTGAGGATGTCGCTGACCTCAACCTTCATCGCCACTGTCCTGGGAACGGCTCTGGGCTTGCTTCTGGAAAAGAACCGTTTCCCCGGAAAGCGTATTGTGATCAGGATCTGCCGTACCCTCATGGGAACGCCGCCGGTGGTGGCGGGCCTTGTGGTGTACCTGCTCCTCATGCGCCGGGGGCCCCTGGGATCCTGGGGAATTCTTTTTACAGTTCAGGCAATGGTGATTGCCCAGGTGATTCTTATCACTCCCATTATCACCGGCATGGTCTACACCTACGCCGCCCGCTCAGCCCCGGCAATACGGGCCTTCGCGAAAACCATGGGAGCTGACCGTTTCCAGACCCAGCTCCTTTTTGTCAGGGAGATGAGCGGAGAGTTTTATTTCGCGATCATTTCCGCCTTCAGCCGGGCCATCAGCGAAGTGGGGGCGGTGATGATAGTGGGAGGAAATATCCAGCACAAGACCCGCACCATGACCACCGCCATTTCCATGCTCCGTAACATGGGCGATTTCAGCCAGGGTATCACCCTGGGGATACTGCTCCTTGTCATCGCCTTCATACTCCAGTCCCTTTCGGATTTATTCCACAAGGGAGAAGTGCCGGAGGAAAATTTATAAACCATGCTGCTCACCGGGGTCGAAAAAAAACTTGGTAATTTTTTCCTTTGTGTCGAAAAGCTCGTTGTCCCGGGGCCGGGGGTTTACGGTCTCATCGGCCCCAACGGCTCGGGTAAGTCCACGCTTGCAAAGCTTATGACTTTTCTCCTGGCGCCGGATCGGGGAAGTATCGACACAGGAGGACTTGGGCCCAGGGACATCACCCTCCTCAGCCGGAAGCCTTACATGATGGATGACACGGTGTACAATAACCTGGTGTATCCCCTCAGGCTGCGGAACATAAAGGCCGACCCCGAAATAACCGCCGACTTTCTGGACAGGATGGGTTTTTCCGGGAAGGGAAAGCAGAGGGCAAAGAGCCTATCAAGCGGTGAACAGCAAAAACTCTCCCTGCTCCGGGCCCTCATCTTTAAGCCCCGCTTTGTCGTCGCCGACGAAGCCATGACCGCCCTTGATATGGACAGCCTGGATCTTTTTGAGAACATGATCCTGGAAGAGCAGAAAAAAGAAAACACTGTCTGGATAATAATCAGCCACCAGATGCCCCAGGTCAGACGTCTCTGTGATCATGTTTATTTTATGTATAATGGAAGGATGGAAACCGAAGGAAGCGCGGGAGAAATTTTTTCTCAAACCGCCAATCCTCACCTCAGACAGTACCTCCGTTCCTACGGCGGCGAAGTGTAATGAAGCTCCTCACGGTAGATACCATTGACCAGGCCCGGGAAAAACTCATGGCACTGGCAAAGTTGTGGCCCCTCAGAACCGAAACAGTTCCGTTGAACGAAGCCGCAGGCCGTATCCTTGCGGAAGATGTTTTCGCTTCCTGCGACATTCCCGGTTTCCGCCGCTCCGCCGTGGATGGTTACGCGGTGTTTGCCCCGGATACCGCCGGGGCAGGGGAGAGCATTCCTGTTTTTTTGAAACAGACAGGCGCCGTGACTATGGGGAAGCCTGCGGAGTTTTCGATACGTCCCGGTGAGTGCGCCTATGTGCCCACGGGCGGTATGCTCCCGGGCGGCGCGGACGCCGTTGTGATGGTTGAGTACGCCGAAGCCCTTGGCGGAAATGTCGCCGTATACGAGGCAGTTGCCCCGGGTGCGGGAATGATCGAGGCGGGGGAGGATGTTAAGAAAGGTTCGCTTTTTCTGGGCCGCTTAACACGAGTCCGGCCGCAGGAAGCAGGCGCCCTGGCAGCGGTGGGAATTACGAGCCTTACTGTTTTTGCCCCCATCAGGCTCAGCCTTATCTCCACCGGGAACGAGCTGGTTCCGCCGGAACAGGAGCCCCGGCCGGGTGAAATCCGGGACATCAACAGCCACGCCCTCAAGGCCCTGGCCCTGAAGCATGGGTATCAGGTGGTATCAGCGCAGGTGCTTCCCGATGATGAAGCCCAATTGGAAAAAGCCCTTGTTGACGCAAAGGCCTCAAGCGATGTGGCGCTGATTTCCGGGGGCAGTTCCCAGGGGGAAAAGGATCTCAGCGCCGCGGTCATAAACCGGGCGGCAAAACCGGGTGTTTTTACCCACGGTCTTAGCCTCAAACCCGGAAAGCCCACTATCCTGGGCTGGGACGAAGAAAGCAAAACCCTGTTTGCGGGTCTGCCGGGTCATCCCGTTTCGGCCATGGTGGTCTTTGAATTACTTCTGGGCTGGCTTGTGGGAGCAATGAACAGTGAACAGTTGATAATTGACAGAGGGCAAAGGGAGTTTCCGATTCCGGCCCGGGTTTCCTGTAATGTTCCTGGCTCCCCGGGAAAGACTGTCTGCCAGCCCGTGATACTCCATTTCGATAATGGAGTTTATTCGGCAGAGCCGGTATTCGGAAAGTCCGGAATGATCACAACCCTGACCCGCGCCGATGGCTATATCATCATTGATCTGAATAAAGAGGGACTCAAAAGGGATGAGTCCGTGCTGGTTCATCTGTTTTAGGGAGGACAATATGGCGTCGAATCATCGATTCGCACGGAATCTGTACCTGAGTAATCTTCCTGTTGAGGAAGCTCTTTCAAAATACTTCTCCGCTCTGGAAGGGGTTTTAACTCCGGCATTTGAAGAAATCCCGGTTGAGGAAAGTCTCGGCAGGGTAACGCGTCAGGCGATCTACGCCCGCTGCAGTTCTCCCCTCTACAATGCCGCGGCCATGGACGGCATCGCGGTTGTTGCCGCAGCTACCGAGGGCGCCCGGGAATCGAAACCGCTTATTTTAATAAAGGGAAAGGATTTTATCTCCGTGGATACGGGCGATCCCATTCATGCTCCGTACGACGCGGTAATCATGGCGGAAAATCTCATCGAAGTTGATAGCAACGAAGTTGATAGCAACGAAGTTGATAGCAATGGAGGGTCAGGCGAAGAGGCCGTGAAGATTCTGGAGAGCGCCGCGGCCTGGCAGCATATCAGGCCCATAGGGGAAGATATAGTCACCGGGGAGATGATACTTCCGAGCAGGCACTGTATCAGGCCCATCGACATAGGCGTTCTCTTTTCCGGCGGCATCACGCGGGTCGAAGTTTACTCGAAGCCCAGGGTTGCGATTTTTCCCACCGGCACGGAAATAGTTGAACCCGCCGAGGCGCTCAAGGAAGGTGCGATCATCGAATCCAACAGCCGTATGTTTGAGGCTTTGGTGAATCAGGCCGGCGGGAAAGCTGTGCGGTTCGCCCCTCTGCCGGACGACTACGATGTTCTTAAAGAGGCGATACAGAAGGCGGCGGAAGAATACGACATGATCCTCGTCAACGCCGGTTCCAGTGCGGGCGCCGAGGACTTTACCGTTCATGTGCTGAGGGAACTGGGTGAGGTGATCGTTCACGGGGTTGCCATGAAGCCGGGCAAGCCTGTGATCCTGGCGAAGCTGAACGGTAAGCCTGTGATCGGTACTCCCGGTTACCCCGTGTCGGCCTATCTCGCGTATGAAACCTTTGCCGCTCCGGTTCTGTCTGTTCTTACAGGCCAACAGGCTGCCTCTTTCCAAAGGGCGGAGGCGGTGGTGGCCAGGCGTCTTGTTTCTTCCCTCAGACACCGGGAGTATGTGCGGATTAAAGCAGGCCGGGTAGACGGCAGGCTCGTGGTCTCCCCCCTGGCCAGGGGCGCCGGTGCGGCCATGTCACTGGTCAGGGCCGACGGTTTCTGCGTTATAAACCAGAACAGAGAGGGCATCGAAGCAGGTGAAACTGCCCCGGTGGAACTCTACCGTTCGCTGGATGAAATCGATCGTACCCTGGTGGCCGTGGGCAGCCACGATCTCATCCTGGATATAATCGCGGACATGATGGCCTCTGCGAACCTCGCCAGTTCCCACGTGGGGAGCATGGCAGGCCTTGTTTCGCTGAGCCGGGGGGAATGTCATATCGCGCCCATTCACCTTTTGGACGAGGAGACCGGGGCCTACAATGTCTCATGGATAAAGAATGTTTTCATGGAGAAAGAGGTATGTCTTATCAAGGGCGTGGGCCGGATACAGGGGCTCATCATTCCCAAAAGCAACCCCAAGGGAATAAAGTCAATCGAAGACCTGTGCCGTTGCCGCTATATCAACCGGCAGCGGGGCGCCGGCACAAGGCTCTTTCTGGATTATACCCTTAAGAAGGCGGGAATTGATCCCGGCAGCATCGAAGGATACAACAGGGAGGCTGCCACCCACATGGCTGTAGCAGCCGCGGTACAGGGCGGCAGCGCCGACGCCGGAATGGGGATCGCCTCCGCCGCCAAAGCCCTTGGTCTGGGCTTCATACCTCTTGGAGATGAAGAATACGACTTCGCGGTACTTCCCCATTTTCTTGAATTAAAGGAGATGGAGGTTTTCCTGGAAACTCTAAAAAGCCCGGCCTTTCACGAAAAACTTGTGGATATGGGCGGATACACCTGGGAGAGAGCCGGGGAAATAATCAGGGAATTGAGGGATTAGGAATGTGGGGAGTTATTGAAAGGATAAGAATTTTTCCTGAAAAAGGTTCGGCGGGAGTGGAACTGGCCGAAGGACGGCTCGTTGAAGACTCGGGCCTGGAAGGGGACTTCCACGCCGCAGCAGGCGAAGAGAGGCAGATTTCTCTCCTTATCTCCGGAGAGCGGAAATGGTTGTTGGAACAGAAAGAACGTGGGCCAAAGGCCCAGGGACCAAAGGTCGACGGTCCAAGGGTCGACGGACCAAAGGTCCAAGGACTCTGCCTTTCCCGTTTCAAGGAAAATATCTGTGTCCAAAAATTAGCGCCTGACACGCTCCAGCCCGGCGTACGGCTTGAGGCGGGGGAAGCCGTGCTGGAAATCACCGGTGTAACCAAACATTGTTACGAAGAATGTCCCCTCTACCAGGCGGGAAAATCCTGCTCCCTCGCGGGCCGGAATCTCTTCGCCAAAGTACTGAAAGGCGGCCTCATTCACCCGGGTGACATCTTGACAATACCATCCCAGAGTATATAAAATTCTGTAAAACTTAAATAAAAAAGGAAGGCCTTATGTCTGCAAAATTCCATGTTTACCTTGATCAAGCAAAACAATACCGGTTCCGGCTTGTAGCGTCCAACGGTGAAATTATTGCCGTAGGAGAAGGATACAAGACTAAAACGGCATGTCTGAAGGGGATTCATTCAATTCAAAAGAATGCCCCCATCGCTGTTATTGAAGACAAAACGATAGTAGCGAAAACAGACGCAAAAGCACCGGCCAAGAAAGCGGCTGCCAAGAAGCCTGCAAAAAAGGCGGTTGCCAAAAAACCCGCTGTCGAGAAACCTGTTGCCGAGAAACCGGCTTCGAATTAGGTTAAACTCCGAAAAGCTGCCGCAAGGTGCCGTGCCTGAACAGGCGCGGCATCATCAAAAATGATGACCAATACTCATTTCTGTGGTATGCTTATAATACTGTGAAGATAAACGAAAAGAGCCTCGTCATATACAAGAATCGCCCTGCCCTGGTTTTGGGTATTGAGGGTGAGAAGATCAATATTGCTGTTCTTGAGGGCGGTACTGTCAAGGTCAGGGAAAAGGATATCGAAGTAATTCATCCGGGTCCCTGCACTATGAAAGAACTGGAAGAAAATACACTCACCGGTAATGCCCGCGAAGCCTGGGAACTCCTTGCGCCTGAGGAGAATTCTGCGAATGAGTCATCGCAAACGTCGCTGAAAGAGCTGGCGGAACTCGTCTACGGGGCCTTTAGCCCGAGGAGCGCCTGGGCGGCCTGGGAGCTGCTGCATGAGGGGCTTTACTTTTCAGGAGATGCGCGGGCGCTGAGGGCGAGACCCCGTTCGGCTGTAGAGGATGATGAAAAGAAGCGTGAGGAGAAACAGCGGGAAACCGGGGACAGGGCCGCTTTTCTGGATAAGCTCAGAAAACTTCCTCCGTTCAAGGTCGTTCCCGGGCAAGCGCACAGGGAAGCTTCGGCCCCGCAGGGAGCCGGAAAAAGCGAAAGTCAGGGGCTTTCTGAATCAGAGCGTCGCTTCCTGCTGGATGTGGAGGCCCTGGCCCTGGGTAAGACCGACAAGAGCCGTACCCTGAAGGATCTGGGCAGGAGCGAAACCCCGGAGGAAGCCCACCGTTTGCTCCTGGCCAGCGGAGCCTGGACGATCTGGGAGAATCCTCATCCCAGCCGTTTCGGTCTTGGCCGGGAATCGGCAAAGACCGTTCCCCTGCCGCCCCCGGAGGAAAAACGCCTTGACCTCACGGCTCTTGCCGCCTATGCAATCGACAATCCCTGGAGCGACGATCCCGACGACGCGGTCTCATTGGAAATTTCCGGCGGCGGGGGTCATACCCTCTGGGTTCATGTGGCTGATCCCGCGACTTCAGTTTCGCCGGGATCTCCGGCCGATCTGGAAGCCCGGGGCAGGGGAGCCACGTTATACCTGCCCGAAGGGGCCTCGCGTATGCTCGCACCGGAAGCTCTGCCCCTCTATGCCCTTGGCCTTGGCGGGGAAGCTTCTTCGGAGCGTGACAATGTTTCCCCGGCTCTTTCTTTCAAAATAACCCTCAATCCTGATCTTACCATCAAGGAGACCGATGTCATTCCTTCGCTGGTCAGGGTTACCCGTCTGACCTACGAAGAAGCCGATGCACTCATCGCTGCGGGTTCGGCCGGAGGCGGAGAAGGCGGTAATGCCGGAGCTGTTGAAG
>Ga0123353_10018814_pt1 | contig 10234 bp, 6 predicted proteins | sample TergutLab28metaG_3_FD_92763 | JGI IMG/M metagenome (GOLD analysis project Ga0123353, IMG submission 92763) | Labiotermes labralis P3 segment gut microbial communities from Petit-Saut dam, French Guiana - Lab288 P3 | ecosystem: Host-associated > Arthropoda: Insects > Digestive system > Gut ...
GAAACAAACTGCATTTTGAAGAGAAAAAAACGGAGAGTATATACCGTGTTTAAAATATTCAGTACCTATATTTGTTGAATAAATATATAAAATGCAACTTTAGAGATTAGCGGTGCGGTACGATCACTGTAGTTGACATTAGGCGTCTAAAGGTTAAATGTACTGTAACTGACGCTTTCTGTAAGACAGCCCATCAGATTGATAGAAATAGACTGTTCATAGGCTCTCGATACAGCACACTTTATCAAAGCAATTGCTGTTTCGATGCGAAGTGTGACTTTCCACGGCAGTTCTGTTGAGGACTCGTGTCTTCGGGAGTGGGCCGCGTTGTTTCGTGCCTGGTGTTTGAGGACGTGTCGAAGGTACGTTGGAAGCGCTAACACGACGACACTGCGTCACGTCGTCACAATTACTATCCACAGTCCGCCATCTTTTCCAAACGCCTCACGTAGCAAACTTAGCTTCCTCTGACAGTTATTTTTTTTTCAGTTTCACAGTAAATTTAATGCTTAATCTCTTTGCTTGTTTTCTACAAAGCCTCGACGCTGCAGGATAAAATTAGGTCATAGAGTGTATTGCTTGGCACTACGTCAACACAGCGGAGCGTTGTTTGGCATTCAAATGGGTGAAGGTTCGGCGGTAACTTTTTATATTTACTTCCGTGACCAAGGGTGAATTGGAACAGCTGCGCGCGCTGTCTTGCCATTTAACAGCCACGCCTCGTATATACTGTCATTCATGTCGAAAATCGTGTATCTCACAGTCATGGTGTTTTGATGTTGGCAATGTTGCCATTTCTGTTCAGTTCGATATGATGTTCTGGAGTTAACAAATCGGCTGACTGTTAGTTGGACGATGTGATCAGTTATGACCTTGGTAATCATCCTCTGTCAGTCTGCCTGTCAGCGACCGTCACTTCCTGTCTAGGTTTTGCAGCGCAGTTTTAAAAGTTTCATTGGTCTGTGTTGAAAGAAACTGATCATTATTTGCACTTAGATTTTGAATGACGTCAAGCGGAAGGGCAGAACGTTTGTTTTGTGCCTTGTTACTAAGGCGCATGACAGCATTTCGGATGCTTTTGCTGTCGAAAGTACTGGCACAGTGCAACCTCTACATCTTTCTCTAGCTGTCTTATTTAAGTCTTACAGTGGTTCATATGCAGGACTGTAGAGGAGCTGGTGTAGTAGGCACTTATTTTTGTGACGCCTGATTTGTGTTTTGTCAGCTGTTACCCTTGGGCGGAGACTTCATTGCCGAGTTCGACGGGGCCACAGCTCGCTTGCATATCCACCAGGTGTACCCGGAGGACGAGGGTGAATACACCTGCGTCGCCTACAATGAACTGGGACGCGCGATTACCTCTGCCTGTCTAGTCGTTGATGGTAAGAAATTAGACGAATTAGACCAGTCTGCCCTTTAAAGACTAAGTCAAAGTCATGCCACAACTGCCGACCGGTCGGTCGGTCAGTCCGTCAGCCTTGTTTCCCACGATACCCTCACATTTGTCTCTATATTGAATAGTGCGCAGTCTTGAGGCGCCTCTCTGATAATACGTCATAAATACTGAGATACACCGGAATTATATTTTTGAGTATCCAGTCCGTACCGCGCAGTAAACACTCCGTCTCCGTTATACAAACCAGTCAGTTAATGCTGTATAGGAAAATAATCGCTGTTTGTTCTGAGATCCACACAAAACACATAAATACACTGTGTGGGCAGAACGTGGAACTGCTGAATGTTAAACTGGCGGTACATATAGTGACCACTGGGCCTTAATGCTAGCAAAGCCGTGTACCGTCTCGAATTGCATTCCTTGCGTCCCTAAATGGTATTCATGTTTATGTACGCCTATGACAGATGTCGCTGATATACACAGCAGTACTGTACGTACTGCGATGTACATAAAAATACATTCTGTTCTTGACCGAGGTTGTCAGCGTCTGTTGAAGTTGCTGTTAAGTGCTTTCATTATACAAAGTCGTTTATGGCTGAGGATGAGTATGCAGCAACGTTGGAAAGATACTGGCTGGGGAAAACAGCAGTACCCGGAGATAAAAACGCTCAAGATCCACTTTGTCCACCACAAATCCCACTTGGACTGTCCCTGGGCTGAAGGAGTACCTCCCGTTGTCAAGCCAGTGACAAAGCGCCTGAGCTATGGCGCCGCTCTACGGTGTGTGCGTTAGTTAGGATGTTAGGTGCTTTTCAAATACAGCAGGGCCTTGTGAGTGTCAGAGGATGGATATAAACAACGCATTCATTTACGTTATCGTCTTTCTTCTGCGGGGTTCGTTGTTTCCGATTTGATACAGACTGCCAGTGGCTACACACATTGAGAATTCAGAGTTCAGCGGTCAACTGCTTTTTATTTGCAGTACCTGAAGAAAAGGAGACTCTCCTCAGCAGGCAGTTGTCTCGGCCACCGGGGCTCTTATCTGCTGGCTCCACCCCCAGGTCCACCCCCAGGACAACTCCTTCCCGCAGCAAGTCACCGTCTGAACCTCGTAAGTATGACGTCAGTGTGTTGCAAATTATTGCTATAGAAAGTCAGTTCTGGAGAACCGCGTAAGAGGAGCTTCCTAGTTTGTACTGCTCACCAGATATTATTCGGGCCATATAATCAAGGAGGATGAGATGGGCAAGGTACGTGGCATGCTTGAGAACAGAAATTCATGCAGTGATTTTAGGGGGAATACTGAAGGAAAGAGACATCTTGGAACACCTGGCGTAGTTGGGAAAATGATATTAAAATGGAACTTAAAGGCATGGGATGGATAAACGTGGACTGGGTTGATGTGACTGGGTACTGGGACAAGTGGCGAGCTGTTGTGTATGTGGTCATGAACCGTCGAGTTCAGTGATATGGGGGAATCACTTGACTGCCGGCGGAACTGGCTCTTAGCTCTTCAAGAACGACTGTCCTCCGTGGATGTAGTTACTTAAGCAGTTAGCTAATAATGTTCGTTACAGCCCAAGAGGAAGAAGTGTGTGTAGAAACTGCAAGGTGGGGCACAGTGGCAGCGGATATGTGGGTCGATAAGAGCAGCACGTACCTTGACCACCTACATGAGTGCTGAGTGTTAACATAAATCGTGTATCGTGTAGCAGTGGACAGTACTGGACATGAGTCTGTTGATAGTGTCTCCAGAAACACGCAGCTTACCATATACGCCAAGAATATATGGAGTTTAACGCCCACGTCCCATACATGCTATCATGTTTTGGTACTGGATTACTGGGACAAGCTTTACGTACTTGACCTGACATGGTACAGCAACATGACGTAGCCTAGGCTACGTGGAACAAGGTCCTGGCGAAAATAAATTCCTCGTGTACTCACACAATTTCCCGCACTTTGTGGAACCAGAATTTCGTTACCGTGTTCACAGCAGCTCGACACTTGTTCGTACCCTGAGCCAGATGAGTCCAGTCGACACCTCCCATTCCAGCCCCTTACATCACTTTCTGTCCCACCTGTCCCATATTGTTGTCTCCAGCAGAAGTGTTTATAATGACCACTAGAGTATCCTCAGCCAAAACGGGAAATCCGTTAGCGTAAGCACAGTCCTTGATATTATAGGTTTTCCGTGTCACATTCCATCTGATTTTATTGTGACTATTTCATTTGGTGTGTATCTTATACTGTGGTGGTTTGAAGCTGTGTTGTAATGTGTGGGTGTTTTGGTAACGTGTACATGTATTTACTGTGTTTTGTGTTGTTTCTTTTATGTATATTTATTGTTATTTGTTTTTTCTGTACTGGTGTAAGGACTACTGCCACCGAGTGAAAACTCAATTGCATTATTATTATTATTATTATTTTAGTAGGCAAGTATGGCTAAACGGACCAAGGGTCGTCGGCTGGGTCCTTATTTAGCGTTCTGATTGGTTGGCTGGTTGGTCGCTCGGTCAGTAAACTTCATATTTTACTTGAACGTTATTCAGACGCTGTTGGCCATTGGCGCCGACGCATCACACCGGCACCCACGTGTAGAAACCTAAACCCTTCCGGTAACACTATACGCCCTTGCTGCAGGACATCGTGAGCGCGACGGAACGCCAGCCCGACACATCTGCGAGGGCAGCAGACCGCACCGTCTGAAGGCCGCAGCCCCCAAATTCTACGCGGTTCCTCACAACCGGGTTGCAGAAGAGGGTGAAACTGTGCGCTTTCAGTGTGCAATCGCGGGCCATCCAACACCCTGGGTTTCGTGGGACAAGGACGGCGTCTTGGTCACTCCCAGCGCCCGCCTAACCCTCTCAGAACGCGACGATCTGAGAATCCTTGAAATATCTGAGGTGACGGTCGAGGACGCGGGATTTTACCGCATCACCCTGGAGAACGAAGTGGGACGCGTGGAGGCCAGCGCACGGCTGGAAGTCATCGGTGAGTAGCAAAGGCAGGCGGCAGTGGCGTAAATTGTCGTGCTTCTGAGGGACCGCTACATAGACAATGTAAAGGTGCAGCTACACCCTCTGTTGACGTCACTGTGACGTTACAGCAAACGTCCTACTAAACCAGTATAGCAAACCCTTCAAGGTGCAGGTTCACCGGAACCGCCGTGGGTGCATATAAATTATTTAATACCAACTTGTTGCACACTTGTTATTTGCTATTGCTGCGACATGTTTCGGCCTCAGTTCAAGGCCATCTTCAGGGAAAGATTGTGGTTTTGTTCGATGTGTGCAGCTTATGTGTTACCTCACTTTGTAGAAGTTTTACAGATATGATTAAAATTGTAGTTAGAAGTGAAATACGAAAGTCCCTAAAATCAGTTTATACAGTATAAATTATATTAAGTAGACACTGATATGATTTTTTGTGTCTGGACATCTGTTTAACCTTTTGTTTCAGATACCTGGTGTTCAGCTGTGAATGGATACAGCATATACACAATAAATAACATCATTGTCTGCTTCATGTAATTTTATATTGTATAAACTGATTTTAGGGATTTTATTACTTTCCTTCTAAGTACAGTTTTAATGATATGTGTAAAACTTCTACCAAGTAAGTTGACACAAAAGCTGCACACATTGCAGAAAACCACGCTCTTCCTGAAGATGGCCAAGAACTGAGGCTGAAACATGTCGGAGCAGTAATTAATGAATTAAAACATTGTGCAACAAGTTGGTATTATTGTGTTATGTAATGTAGTTGCATGGAAAATAAACTATTTTTAAACCTGGGGAGGAATGTAGTGCCAGCATCTTCAGGATCAGAATGTCTCCAGGAGCCCTCATCCAATGACATAGCATCATCTCACATCCTTGTATGTCTGGTGGTACATTATTGTTTCTTGATGACAGTTGCACTTTGAGTTATTACTGATTGGTATTTGGGTGGCAGTCTTTGATCTGACTGGCTGGACAGATTTAGACTTGAATCGATAAATCCAGGCAGGAGGGTCCAGAATGTGCAGGTTGACTGTAGGGATTGTACAGTCCACTGCAGGTTGCACCTTACTGGGCACAACATCAACCAGATCACTTGAATTGCCAGCTGGATTTGAATTAACATGGATATGTGGATATATGGATGTATGCATATGTTTTTGGTATAAACAGTGTTGGCACTTCAATTTCAGCCGTGATCATTAGTACCAGATACACAGGTTTGTGTACATGTTATAGTACATCATAATATGGTGTGTTATGTTGTGTTGTGACACATTTGTATTCTACATATATTCATGTCATGTAATACTTACCTTTAACACAGTTTCTTATACAGTTTTCATAATTGTTGTTCTAACTTTTTTACCCATAACTAACCATTGGAACAAATGTTGATGTCAAAAGATGTATTTAAGCATTGTTGGACCAGTGATTTTCACCATACATGGAAAACTTCCCAATGAATTAACTGTCTAAGTTGGGGACTTTAAATAAAGTTTCCCATGTGTTTGTGTGTTCTGATGAAATACTTAAACAAAGAGAAATTCTTTCTTCGTATGGCATTGTTAGATATTATATGAGGTCAGTTAATGCGGTGTTCACACACTTTTGTACAGTCACAGCTTGTAATTTGGTTTATCTTAAACAGGCGTGGGGCCAAGGATGAGATGATTACATTTCGCCACCTGCCAGAAGTGCCGTCTACGGTAGTAACAACAACAACAACTACTGTGACAACTACAGTAGCTTCCATTGTTACAACGACAGTGACAAGTTCCCCAACTAAGACATCTACCACCACGCCTACTACTACCAGTCCATTACCGACAAGTCAGATCAGAAGGTAAGTATGTCATCACTCTAACTTTTTTTCTTGAGGTAAAGTTTCCAGTACCTTCACTTTCCTTAAAGAGACCATACAAAGGCATGTCCAGAAGTCCTGAACTTGCCACTAGGACTGAGTACAGCAAGTAATGCAGCTTTCTGTCACTTCATGCTATAGTATCACTGTCTGCTATGTCAGTATAGTAAGGTTTGTAGTCATAACCCTCTGTGTTTCATCTCATGATCCCCCCACCTCCCCATGTTAAGTGCAGTCCCACATCATGTGATTTCTTCTTGTTTCTGAGAATTAAATCACAGTTGTGATTGTGTTGATTCCAAGATGTCCCTGAAATTTCAGAGCAGTTGGTGACTGCTCAATATGCAATCGCAGAAAGTCAGTCAGTTGCTTCTGCCAGTGTCCATCGACCTATTGCATGAACTCAAAATGGGACAGCAATGACCATTAATAAATGTATGTGCATATTTTGTTATGGACTCAGTCTGGGGACCTCTGTGTATGCTTTTGTATGACTGTCATACTTGTAGCAGTATCCTGTGCACTACACTTGTCACTGAGATGAGTACTTGACTAATTTCAGTCCTGCCATGGGCAGTGTGTCAAGTGATAGTCCATCACCAAGCACACCCACAACTCCAGGTGGGAGTAAACTTAGCCCTGGAAACATCTTTAAGAATTTCTTCAAGTGCGTAGACTATACCAATTTGCAGTGTGTCTGATGCTTTTGCATTTTGTTTTATCTCACTTTTAACTTATGCCCTGTGCGCGCGCGTGTGTTTGTTTGGGTTTTTTATATATATATATATATACAAATTCATTCTCTTGGTTTATGCATATAGTCTGTTAAATGAACAGAGATAAAACTTGTAACAGGATGAGGAATCAAAACTTACCAAAAAAAAAAAATATTGTGTCCATCTGGACTTTTCTGAACACATCCTCTTCAGATTTTCTGATCTTTGCTTATTGTAAAGTGTCTGAATGTCTGTCATGTAAATACTCTAGTATTTAGTGCATTATTTATGAATTGTACAATTTTACATATTTTTTAAAGTGGTGTGGGAAAGATGAGGCACTTCTAAAATGTGTTGAGTGCATCATTTATTCTGTACTTGACATCTACTATGTAATATTTTATAGTGCAGTATATTAGTGGTGCATGTTGAATGATTTTTGGTTATATTCAGTGATGCAGTCTTGAATTTTAGTTAGATGGAGAGCATTTGGAATTTTAAAAGCAGTAAAAGAGGTATATGTGTGTGTATGTGTATGAGAGAGGGGAGTGGGGAAGAAAGAAAGTGCCCTCAGTATACAACATTATGCACTGCAGCTTTTTTGGTTGTGTTTCCTTTGGTAACTTTATTTGGAAACTGGACTTCATATATTAGACAGGAGATGATGATGTGCTGTTCCTGCTGCTCTGAAGTGCAGACATAAAGGGACAAGATCTTGGCATGTTGTATTGTGTGTTGTGACTTGCTCTTTTTATTGCTCTTACTCTTAACTGACCTCTTCAATTATTTGTGCATGGTAGTGGTAACAATCAGCAATGGAATGCCAGTAGTGCTGGCTTGCTTGTTGTAGTGTCCGGAGTTTTAGGAGTATTTGTGTCAGAGAACAGGAAGGAAGTGGGAATTATTTGGCGACGTTCTATATTCATATTCGTCTCTTCACACGTACAACTTTATTCTGTGATCTGATGTAGTGTCACTGGGTGAGTAGTTCCTTATGTTTCAAAGGTATGCGGTGTGTTCGCAACATCAGGATGTACTCACAGAATGACCTAGCTTCACGTCTTTAGCAACACTGGTATGAGAGTCTCAAATCTTGCATGAAGGGGCATATTTTTCATGATTTTCTTTCTTGGTGTGTCGGCATTTTAATACTACAAGTGCAAGTATGTGCATGTTAGTACACTTATAACACATTATGACTTTGGACTTACGTAAATGATCCAAAGTAAAATACAAACATTGTATACCATCAATTACATTATGTATTCTAAATCAGTGACCTGCATGTTTTGGCTAGATGTCATTATCAGGGATTATATATTTGTATGGAAGACTATTATTAATGACCTAGAAATCAGTTGAGTCGTAGAATTGGTCTTTAAAACCCTTGATGATGGTCTCTGACTGAGACGTATGATCGCTGAATTAAAATCAGTATATTGTTGGTGAACATTGTTGGTATTTTGCTTTGTAGCATATTGATAGTATCTGTGTTAGGGATGAGGATGTAGTTTATATGTACTGGTCTTACTGTGTGAAACAGTTTGATTGGTGTGCCGGTATTGTGTGAAACAGTTTAATTGATGTGCCTGTACTGTGTGAAACAGTTTGATTGGTGTGCCGGTATTGTGTGAAACAGTTTAATTTGTGTGCCTGTATTGTGTGAAACAGTTTGATTGGTGTGCCTTTATTGTGCAAAACAGTTTGATTGGTGTGCCTTTATTGTGTGAAACAGTTTGATTGGTGTGCTTGTATTGTGTGAAACTGTTGGAATGGTGTGGCTGTATTATGTAATACAGTTTGATTTGTGGTCTTTTGTTTTTTTATTCTTTTTTTTTTTTTTGGCAATTAAATGTCATTACATGTCACCAATGGTGGAAATGTGTGTTCAGTTTGTTGGTCATTTCATTATTTTTACACAGCTCATTTTTATACACCGTGCAGTGTCCTTTGCCCGCTGGCACCTAAGGAAAGTGCTATGTTACATGTTGTTGTACATGAACATGACACAAAATAATAATGCTGAGGAGCTTATGAGCACCTTTGACTGGGTGCGCACAGTATAGTGTCACTCTTTTAAGGTGTCCTGCTTCATCAGCATCAAGATGCAAACTTAGTAATAATGTATGTTTGAATTTCTTTGGTTTTTCGTGTGCCGCCGCCATCAGCAGCAAAGAACTTTGTATTTCTTTGATCATGATCATTTAATATTGTGTATTGCTCCATCATTCAAACCATTCTGCATAGGAAAATGTCAGGACAAAACTACTTACATTTGTTTATGAAAATTTGCAAAAATTCACTTATTATTTTTCCTGTGTTCATCTGCCTAACTTGCAAAATGTGGAATAGATTTTCATAAAATTTTGTTATGGGAAGTTACATTAAAATTTGTCAGTACATTCCAAGATTTCATTAAAATTGTACAGCAACAATAGATAGTTTACATGAAGTCTAATTGTTTTCCTGCATGCATCCTGTTCATTACTTTATAAATATTTACTGAAGTGTTTTGAGCAGAAGCTGTGGAGAGAATTGTAACACCTATTTTATGCTCCTTGCACTTTTTCTTGACAACAGGATGTTTGTCTAAGAAATCTAGTGCACTGACATTACTGTGTGGCACATATTTATGTAAGGTACAAGACAGTGGGTGTAGTCATTCTGACCATATTCACTGCAAGGGCCCTGCACGTATCCGTGAATATTGGTTTGATTAACTGCAGAATGCCCTTGATATCATTCTTTGCTACATCAGCACTAGCCGGTCACGTAATGTTCATCATTTTAATCCTTATCTTTTCAGTGCCTAGGAACGTAGTCGCTGCATTAAATTCTGTTCCGTTGAGTGCACAGTGTTTTGTTCACATCACTTGATGATAACAAGGACATTGATGCTACACAGATGATGATGAGTTCTTGTTTCTTTGAATGTACGAACATTTCATTTTAGAACTGCTCAGAAATATTTTTAAATTTTTATAAATTTGGCACTAAATTGTACCAAAATTTCGGTGGTTTATTTTCAGTCTCTGTTATTCTGTGCAGGGTTACAAAACAGTTCCCTCTTTGCCTACTGCCTCTGCTGCACTGTGCACTGTAAGTGCACAGCACACCCTCTGTGTGGATTGAACCTGAAAAGCATAACAACCAAACTCCCCCCCCCCCCCCCCCCCCCCCCCCCCCCCCCCTCCTCAGCCCTCCTACTCCTTACTTTCTCTTTTTTTTTTTTCTCCATTATGAGCGATCACCTCAA
>Ga0123353_10018815_pt1 | contig 10233 bp, 12 predicted proteins | sample TergutLab28metaG_3_FD_92763 | JGI IMG/M metagenome (GOLD analysis project Ga0123353, IMG submission 92763) | Labiotermes labralis P3 segment gut microbial communities from Petit-Saut dam, French Guiana - Lab288 P3 | ecosystem: Host-associated > Arthropoda: Insects > Digestive system > Gut ...
AAACTTTTTTGTAACCGGCTTTATCGGGTAAAGCGCTATTTTGACGAGATAGAAGTTATACCCTTTTTCCCACGCTTCCCAATCCCCCCACTCGGTTTTTATTTCTTCAAGAGAGCGCGGATCCGGCAAGTCAGGATCGTCTTCCGCATAAAGCGACAGTGCTTCATGCGCCATCCGAAAAGCATCGTCAAAACAAGATCCGGCCGAAAAGCAGCCCGGCAGGTCCGGGAAGACAACTCCAAAAGTTCCCGTTTCTTCATCATATTCAAAAAGCGCAAGATACTCTCTCGTCATTTTTCCTCCTGTATCTTACCGGCATCTATCGTCCTTATTGTATACACAATAATGTATATTGTCAAATACCATATATAACTAATACAGTTAAAAATACCAATATAGGCAATATGTCAACCCGTGTATGCCAGATCGGGGAGGACAACGGGAAAGACAACGGGGACACTTTCCTGCGGGGTTTCTCGCTCTGTATAACAAAAAAAGATGGGAATGGAACAATTGTTCGCTTTTCGTTGTATATCAGTTTCCCCTATGCTATAATTATTGAAAAATAGTACGATAGTATTCACTTGAGAAATTGGTAAAAAGCAAATGGCAGATAAAAACCTAACGTGTATCGACTTATTTGCCGGGGCGGGGGGCTTGTCAGAAGGGCTTACCGAAGCAGGGTTTCATTGCCTTTTCTCGAATGAATTGGTGCCAGAGTATGCGCAAACCTATATAAAGAATCATCCAGCAACCAAAGTTATGACTGCGGATATACGTTCTCTCGATCCTGCTGCAATCATGAAAAAAATAGGGATTGAAAAAGAGCAACTCGATCTTTTAGCCGGGGGGCCACCTTGTCAGGGGTTTTCTATAAACGCTCCATTGCGAAGCGTAAAAGATGAAAGGAATCATCTGTTTAAAGAATATCTCCGCTTTGTTGACGCGTTTATGCCCCGCGCAATTCTCATAGAAAATGTCCCGGGCTTAGTATCATTTGAAAATGGCGCGACACTCCACGCGATACTGGATTCGCTTTCTGAATTAGGATATGGCGCAGATGTTCGTATTCTGGGGGCAGCTTATTATGGCGTCCCGCAAATGCGTTGGCGGACAGTTATTGTCGGATTACGTGGTAAAAATGTCCCATTATCGGTTTTTCCTGAACCGATTTTCCATGCGCCAATCAAACCGAATTTCACGGCGACTTTCAATGGCAAGTCTTTAGTTAAAATGCCAACTCCTGAAAAGGATTCCAACTTTGTGTCTGTATATGACGCTATTAGTGATTTGCCCCCGCTAAAAAACGGCGAGCGTGGTGAGCAAATAAAACAATACAACAGTGACCCGCTATGCGATTTCCAGAAACAAGCGAGAGTTGGCTCTATCGGGATAGTTAACCATGAAGCGCCACGTCTGACGGACATTAATATCCGGCGCATGCAATATATAAAACCGGGCGGGAACTGGACAGATATACCTGAAGAGCTCTTGCCAAAAGGAATGCAAAAGGCTAGGCGATCAGATCATACAAAGCGATATGGGCGTGTTGATCCCAACGGGTTAGCTTCCACGATAATGACAAAATGCGACCCTCATTGGGGAGCGTATTTTCATTATGATCAGGATCGGTCTTTTACCGTTCGCGAAGCGGCGCGTATACAGACGTTTCCCGATCATTTTGTTTTTACCGGATCCATGGCAGACCAATTTGCGCAGGTAGGCAATGCGGTGCCTCCTTTGTTAGGAAAAGCGGTAGGCGCGTCGATTAAGGCGGTATTAACGGAGGTCAATTAAATGGCAGGTTATATTACCGAATTTTTCGGCTATCGTGCCGAAGATCGTTCAAAAGCTTCATTGCAAGCAGCGGCAAGCGGTTTTTGTCCTTTCTTGAAAAGCCGATGTACTAAAATACTGTCCCGGGACGGAACGGTTGCGGGCGTTTGCGCAATAAAGCAGATGGCCGACAATGCGCCAAGCGTCATTTGCTGCCCGAACCGCCTGTACGCGGATGAGTATAATATGCTGTATTCGATTGCCCTGAAAGCTTTTGGCAAAATGCTGCCGTTGTACGCAGGCCGTGCTGCTGTTGAACAGGCAAAGCAAGAGGGAAGCGCGGTTGCGGTGTTTGGCCATGGCTGGGGCGGAGAATTGCGGCTGCCTCAACGTCACGGGTCTGGCGCATATTTTGTAGATTGGGTTTTGGCCTTATTGGATAAAAATGGTGAACTTATCGAGTTTACAGCAGTTGAAGTACAAACAATCGATACGACAGGAAATTATAGGACAGCAAGGGAAAAGCTATTAAAAGATCGTGAAATAGTAAGCGACACGGTAGGTTTCAACTGGGAAAACGTATCAAAAAGAATTATCCCGCAGATAATCTATAAAGGGCAGGTATTGCAGCGTGAAGACTTATGCAAGACAGGTTTGTACTTTGTTTGCCCTCAACCGATATATGACAGGGTACTGACCCGTTTGGGTGGAAAAGAACGTTTGCCTGTGTTCCCGACTCAGCCGGCATCGATACATTTCATTTCATATGACTACAAGAATGATGTAGATAATGACGATGGCAAACCCCGACCTCTTGACTTAAAGGAAGAGCATATTACGACAGTATATAAAATTCAGGAAGCTTTCTCCGCGATGCATCTGCCGGAAGGCAATGTGTATAGAGACGCGCTTGTTCGTTCGCTATACATATAACAAACATAGGGGGCGGTTCATCTGTCTTGCCATCGGGGACCAGCCCGCATTTCTGTTGACGACGAGCCCCCGCCCCTTAACCCGGCCCATATAGGGTAGGACGCAGCCGCTGATATTTAGTGGTAGCCACTCGCTTTCGCTCGTGTCTTTCAATTTCTGTTGATGCCGATCTGAATTGAGAGGAAGGCGAAGTCTTCCGGCCATCGAGCCCCCTGTCACCCGATGGTCACGCGATAAAACCCGATAAAACCCTGCGTGCAGAGAAATCGCCGCATCGTGGCAATTTTTTTCGGTTGAGAGCGTATTTTTCCGATTCTGGTGGAGGAAAACACGAAGAAATACCAATAAATGGGTAAATAGCGCCTGTATCACGGCCGTTCTCCAAAACCTATACAAATCTACTCAAGGAGCGATTTGCTGTTTAGTCGGTCTATGCCTGATTGACGGGCGCAGACGATAGTGATAGTGTAAAAAACCTAATGAACGCGATGAATGAATTTATTAAACTTTCGTATGGGGAGGCGCCGTACGACATTCATATTGAAGCGTGGCGCGTCGGCGTGGACATCCTCGCGAAAGTTACGGGCGGCACGCGCCCGCACATCGGCGCCGTCGCGCTCGCCGAGCCGACGGCCGCGAGGCATCCCGTCACCGGCGAGACGCACACGACCCCCGCCGAGCAAGGAGCAGCCCCCGGCCTCCCGCCCGAGGCTACAGCGGTTGACAATACAGAGGAACCGACCCCGTGTCTTGAAGAGACCCCCGCCGCAGCGCAAGCCCCGTCCCCCTGCATCGTGTCCGTGCTGACGGCGCGGGGCCACAAAGACGCGGTCATTGCCGAAATGTTCGCCAAATGGCTGTGCGAAAAATACGGCGTCAAAGCCTGCGTTTCCGCCGGCGTTCACGTCGACTGCGCGACCAAAGAAGAGATCGCCCTCCTCGTCGAAAACTCAAAAATTCTGCTGAAAATGCTTTGACATGCAATACGCATGATATTCATCTAACCATATGCATGGTATCCATCTAACCATATGCACACGTGCTTGTCAGGCGCGGGGCCAAAACTACGACTTTTACCGCGCCGTTCGCTCGCCGGCCTGCCGGATCAAAAAATCGGTAAGTTTGTCGAGATGGCCGAGCGCCTCCTCGGAGTAGGTCAGCTTACCGGGCATCATATACTTCCTTAAAATACTTCTCTTTCAGATGCGCTCTTACTTCTTCTTTGGTATACGCCTTTGCGCCTGTAAGGCGGTTAAGCTCCGCCTCAAGGATCTCTGCCCTGTGGCGAAGCATTTGCTCTCTGGCCTCGAACGCCTCGATGCTCATTATGACCGTATCACCTTCGCCGTTGCGAGTGATATATACCGGTTCAGCAGTCTCGCGAACCATGTTGGACACTTTGCCGTAGTCGTTTCGAAGCAGGGTCGATGGTTTTATAATCATATCATCCTCCATTTATTACGATAATATAATAACATAATAGCAGAAATCCGAGCAAGGCTCCGCGCCGAGCTTTGCAAATTTCCAAACATCACTTTTCTATGGTTTCAGACAGTCAATCGGGATCACGTGTATCCCATCGTCTCTTGTATAAAGCGATCCTCCACCGGTAACGACACTCAGAAAAGCCGGTTCGGCCGCGCCCTTGGCCGTCAGTTTCTTTTGAAGCTGTTTTAACGTAGCCGCACCTTCCACGACTCTATGTGCTCCCATCTTGATCTCTATCCCCGCCCATTTTGCTCCAAGTTCGATAATAACGTCAATCTCAAGACCGTTTGTGTCATGATAGTGGCTGAGCTTGGCGTTATTTGCCTCAGAATAAACCAGCAAATCCCTGATGCAGAGATTTTCAAAAATGCCTCCAAGCGCCCCCGGGTCCCTGGAAAGTTCGTTCGGGCGGGCCTTAAGCGCACTGACCGCGATAGATGGGTCAGCGAGCATTCTCTTAGGAGCCTTGCGCAAACGCAACCTGTCGTTTAACTCCGGGAACCATTGCGGGATTTCTTCGACAACATAGAGCCGCATCAACGCGGAAATATATTCTGCCACAGTCTGCCTGGCGACGTCGCCAAAACGTGCGCGGACGTCCAAGACAATTGTATTCAGAAGCGTCGGCGTCATATTTGTCCGTGCAATGGAAGCCAAAAGATGCAATGCAAGATCGGGTGACCGCTTAACATTGTCAGCGCTCGTAATATCCGTTTCGGCAAGAGCCATAATATACTGATCAGGTAATATTCCCGCATCCTCATTGGGGACACGAATATTCTCAGGCCATCCGCCGCGGACGGCAAGATCTATGAGCTTTTCCTGCGACAGCCGTGAAATGTCGGGGGAGATTTTCTCTCCGTCGAACAATCCCATAAGACTGACCGCCCCGGTCGAATCCCCGCTTTCGTACAAAGACATGGTTCTCATACGGACTCTGCCGATCCTGCCGGCGCCGCTGTGCGCATAGCTTCCTTCTTTCGGCGTCACCGAACCTGTCAATAGATACTGCCCCTTATCTTTCGTCCTATCGGAAGCAAAACGAACCGCGTCCCAAATGCCCGGAACCTCCTGCCATTCATCGACCAGAAGCGGCTTTTCGCCTGTCAATATCGACGCGGGATTGAGCCTCGCAGCTTCGCGGTTTGAATAATCATTTTCAGGATCCATTATATATACCGCGCTATTCGCGTGGTTTAATGCGGTCCAGGTTTTACCACACCATTTCGGACCTTCTATCGAAAGCGCTCCGAACAATCCCATATACCGCACTATCCCGGCGTCCACCAGTCTTGTTTTATACCCCTCTTCGGTCAACGGCATGTGACTTCCTCCTCATCTCCATACTGAAAAACAGCATTTTTCCCGGCAAGACGCGTTTGTAGCAAGCTATACGCATGATATCCATCTAACCATTTGCATGATATTCATATAACCATATGCATGATAATCATCTAACCATTTGCATGATATCCATCTAATCAGGTACTTGTCAAGCTTTTATGATAAAATAACCGAATCAGCCAAGGCCAGCCGGAGCAAAGGCCATAAAAGCCAGCAGGAGCAAAGGCCGTCAAAGGCAGCCAAGACCAAAGCCAAGGTACCGGGACAAGGCGCCCGGACCTTAGGAAAGGAAGGATGATTATGAAAAGGAACACCGTAGTAACGATCGGCCGGCAGAAATCTGAGGGCAGCAAAATCGCAATGTTGACCGCTTATGATTTTTCCACGGCCAAACTCATGGACGAAGCAGGCGTCGAGATACTGCTCGTCGGCGACTCCCTCGGCAACACCATGCTGGGATTCAGCGACACACTGCCCGTCACAATGGAAGACATGATACGCGCTTCCGCCGCCGTGTCGCGCGGCGCGGATAACGCCTTCGTCGTGGCGGACATGCCGTTCATGTCCTACCAGACGTCGGTGTACGACGCGGTCGTGAACGCGGGCAGGCTCGTGAAAGAGGGCGGCGCCGAAGCCGTAAAGCTCGAGAGCGGCGTGAATTTCGCGAAGCACATCCGCGCCATCACCGAGGCGTCGATCCCCGTCATGGCGCACATCGGCCTCACCCCGCAGTCAGTGAACGCGTTCGGCGGCTTCGTAGTGCAGGGCAAAGACGAGGAGACCGGCCGCCGCATAATTGACGACGCGTTGGCCGTCGAGGAAGCGGGCGCGTTTGCCGTCGTGCTCGAATGCGTGCCGAGCGTTCTCGCCACCTTAGTCACGGAGATGCTTTCCATCCCCACGATCGGCATCGGCGCGGGCCCGGGCACAGACGGGCAAGTGCTCGTCTACCATGACATGCTCGGCCTCTACGGCAGGAAGTCGCCGAAATTCTCGAGGTGCTTCGCGGACGTCGGCGCCCTCATGAAGCGTGGCGTGTTTGACTACATCGCCGCGACAAAAACCGGCTCATTCCCCGCAAAAGACCACGAGTTCATCATCAACGACGACCTAATGGAAAAGCTCAAGCGCTACGCCGAGCCGAAAACGGAGCCCGCGGATGAATAACCCGCAAAATCAAAAAATAATGGGACACCAAAAATAATGATGACGATTGACGAAATGCAGGACGTGCTCGACAAGCTTGCCGAGGAGTTGCCGGAGATCTTTTACAAAGAACTCAACGGCGGCATCGTCCTGCTGCCCGAAGCGAAGGAGAGCGAGTATTCGCGCAAGAAAGACCTTTACACCCTCGGCGAATACCATCGCGGCGGCGCAATGGGCAGCTATATCAAAATATACTACGGCAGCTTCGAGCGGCTGTTCGGCCACCTCTCAGACGAGGCCATGGAAAAGGAGCTCCGGCATACCCTGCGCCACGAGTTCCGCCATCACCTCGAACACCTCGGCGGCGAAAGGGGCCTCGAAGTCGAAGACGCAAACTTTATCCGCGACTACCTTGAAGGCGCCCTGCCGGTCCGCGGCAGAAAAGACGGCCCCCTCCGCCGCCTGCAAAAATAGGACGGAGGATGTTCGATGATTGTTTTTCATGGAAGCTTTACCATTGTCAAAACCCCGAAAATCCGCCGAAGCCATAGAGAGGAAAGATCAGGATAATGGATAACGAAAAATTCGGAGCCATTTTGCCGATAATAGCAGCCGCTATCGTGGATAAAATCATGATTGACAGCCATCTTGAGGAAGACGAAGCGGTGGAAAAGCTATATGTCTCCGAATTGTATGCCGTACTCGAAAACGAAAAAACCAAATTGTGGCATTGTAGCGTCCCTATGCTCTACGAACTATATAAATCAGAATCCATGACCGGCAAACTGGAATTGCCCGAATACTAAGGAGATACCATGTCTGAAACTATGCGGTTCAAGGTATTTTGCGTCGGGCAATCGTGGCTATAAAACTCCCATAACAAATCTTTGCACAAGCGCAAACTTAATATATAATACGTGGTATGTCGAAAAAGATATTGCTGATAGACGACAGTCCCTTCTTCAGGGGTCAGCTAAAGCTTTCCCTGAGCAAGGAGTACGATGTGATCGAAGCCGGCACGGGCGCGGAAGGCCTTGACCTCGTCAAGCGCGAAAAACCCGACCTCGTCCTGCTCGATATCGTCATGCCCGACTACAGCGGCTTCGAGATCTGCCGCATCCTTCGCGAGTCCGAAAGCAACAACCTCATGCCCATCATCATGATCACCTCTCAGGACGCCCAGGAAGACGTCCTCATCGGACTCGAGCTCGGCGCCGACGACTACGTCAAAAAGCCCTTCAACGAAAGAGAGCTCCTCTCGCGCATCAAAAACATCTTCCGCCGCATAGACAGGAACCGCAACGCCAACCCGCTCACCGGCCTGAACGGCAACCTCGAGATCCAGCGCGAAATCACGAGCCGCATCACCAAAGGCTACAGCTTCGCCGTCGTCTACGTCGACCTCGACAACTTCAAAGCCTACAACGACGTGTACGGCTTCACGAACGGCGACCGCATAATCATATTGTCAGCCGACATACTGCGCGACCAGGTAGACCTTTGGGGCAACAACGACGACTTTGTCGGCCATATAGGCGGGGATGACTTCATCATCGTGTCGACGCCTGACCGGGCCGTGAAAATCTGTGAAGAAATCATAGCCGAGTTCGACGAGAAAGTCCTGAACTTCTACAACGAAGAGGACAGGACGCGCGGCTACATCACCACGAAAAACAGGAAGGGGGAGATCGACTCCTTCCCGCTTATGAGCATATCGCTTGCCATCATCACGAACGAGCGGCGCGAGCTCAGCAACTCCGTCGAAATCGGCGACATTGCCGCCGAAGTCAAGAAGAAGCTCAAGACCATGTCCGGTAGCAACTACTTCATTGACCGCCGCACCGACGACCCCGGCGTCCACACCATGCCCCCGCACACAAACGGGAGCGGGTATGCCAACGGAGGCGCAAGTGAATACGTTGACGCTCACTCCGACACCCCTGCAAGCGAATACGTTGACGACGAGTTTGGCGCCCCGAAAGCCCCTGCAAGCGAATACATTGACACTGCCGCCGAAGACCAACCCGTCATTGCGAGCGACAGTAGAGCGACCCCCGACACCCCAGCAAGCGAATACATTGACGCTACCATCGACGAGCCCGACGAGCCCGCAAGCGAATACATTGACGCTACCATCGACGAGCCCGACGAGCCCGACGAGCCCGCAAGCGAGTACGTTGACGCCCCTTCAGACACCCCTGCAAGCGAATACATTGACACGGATTTTGACGGCCCGGACGAGCCTGCAAGCGAAACTGTTGACACCATGTTCGGCGAGGCGCCAGGCCTCCCGGACACCCCCGCAAGCGAATATGTTGACAGCGAGTTTGGCGCCCCGGAAGTCCCCGCAAGCAAAGGCCTTGACGCCCTCTTCGGAGCTCCCGCAAACAAATACGTTGACACCCCTGCGAACCCCCCGGCGCCGCGACCAGCCCCGCCCGCGCACCCCCCGTCCCCGGTCCGAGAGACCTGATCACTGTCGTGGACACGGACCTCGTCATAGAAGAAGCTATGCGTATGTGGCGGACAGTTTCCGTCGGCGACATCGAAAACGCGTCCTGGAACGGCACAACAGGCAAAAACATCCTCCTTCTCGGCGACAACCTCTCCCTCATGGCCGCACTCTCGAGGCAGATCGGCGCAGGCGAGCGCGCCCCCTTAAACCTCATATACATGGACCCCCCGTACTTTTCGAACAGAGACCCCGGCTCGCGCGTCAAAGTGAAAACCCACGGGGGCGAGTCATACGTCACCGTCCCCGCCTTCACAGACACCTGGCCCGGCCCCGGCGGCGGCGCCAAAGGCGAAGACGCCATGCGGGCCTACCTCGACATGCTCATCCCCCGCGTCATCGCCTCCCGCGAACTGCTCGCAGACGACGGCGTCCTGTGGATCCACCTCGACCGCCGCGCCGTCCATTACGCCAAAGTCGTCACCGACGCGGTCTTCGGCGGCCAGGACAACCTCATAAACGAGATAGTCTGGGCCTACAAAAGCGGCGGCTCCTCCACGCGCCGCTTCTCAAACAAGCACGACACCCTCCTTTTCTACGCAAAAAACAAGAAAAAATACAAATTCTTCCCACAAGAAGAAAAATCATACAACCGCGCCCTCAAACCCTACCGTTTCAAAGGCGTAAAAGAGTACCGCGACGAATACGGCTGGTACACAATAGTAAACATGAAGGACGTCTGGGAGATCCCCATGGTCGGCCGCACAGCCGCCGAACGCACCGGTTACGCCACACAAAAACCCGAAGCCCTGCTCGAGCGGATAGTCCTCGCCTGCACCCAAAAGGGCGATTCCTGCCTCGACCCGTTCGGAGGCTCCGGCACCCTCGCCTCAGTCTGCGCGCAAAACGCCCGCGAATGGGTCTATATCGACGAAAATCCAATGGCTGCGGAGGTCGCGGCCGCCCGCCTTGGCATACGCAAATAAAGCGCATATAAAGAAAGTTTTAGTTGACTAACAGGGCCAAATCTGGTACTTTTAATCTATCTATTTGGGGGGACCATTTCGTCGCAGCGGGAAAAGAATAGAAAGGAA
>Ga0123353_10018816_pt1 | contig 10233 bp, 14 predicted proteins | sample TergutLab28metaG_3_FD_92763 | JGI IMG/M metagenome (GOLD analysis project Ga0123353, IMG submission 92763) | Labiotermes labralis P3 segment gut microbial communities from Petit-Saut dam, French Guiana - Lab288 P3 | ecosystem: Host-associated > Arthropoda: Insects > Digestive system > Gut ...
ACGGCGGCGTAAACGGTCTTTTTTCCGTCCTGCCGCGCAAAAAATGCTCGCAATAAACAAATTATTCCTGCGCTTTTTTACTTGCGGGGACGAAAAAAATCCTCGTTTATCCGCTCGCGGCTAGTTTCCGAGGAGGTCTAATAAGGACGCTCTTGTTTTGTCGGGCAAGCCCGATGCCGAGATTAGCGGCTTCTTTCATTTCCTCCGCTTTTACATAGCCGTTTCTGCCCCCCCCCTGGACAGGAGCAGCTAAATACATTGAAAGGAGGAACCCGCAATGTCAAATTGTAAAGTCATAGCGATATGCAACCAAAAAGGCGGCGTAACCAAGACCACGACTACGGCAAATCTCGGTATCTGGCTTGTCATGGAAAATAAAAAGGTTTTGCTTGTGGACGCAGACCCCCAGGGCGACTTAACGACAGCTTTGCTATCATGTCAAAACTAATCGCCGACAAATTCGCCGCTTTCTACATATTAAAAAGTTATTTTTACCGCCGTCACGCTGTTTGCCTTACAGTGAATTTTATCGCCGTCCACGCGTCCCAGTTCATTTTCGTGAGCGTCCACATAACGCATCGACTTGATCGGCCTGAAAAATCCGAGCGTCACATCGCCGCTTTTTCCGCTGACGTCATAAAGCCGCACGATCAGCCCGCCGCCGTCCTCGGCCGTCTTAACGGATGAAACGACAGCTTTACCCTCCGCGATCCGCGCGAAGCTTCCGCAGAGGGGCAGCTCGCCCGCCTGGGAGCCGACGGCCACGGCAATCGCCGGTTGGTTCAGCCTGAGCGCAGTTTCCGCGAGCCTTTGCCGCGCGTTTTCAACGATTCCGACGTTGATATGAAAGCGATGCGTATAAATTTCAGGCGTGGGATCCGGGTCGTAAGAGCCGCGGATCAAGCTGACCGACATGGCGTTTCCGGCGCAACGGAAGCCGTACTTGCTGTCACATGAAAGCATCAGCCCGCTTTCTCCCAGAGGCGCGAAGCTGAAGCTTTGCGCCGGCACGTCCCCGTCGCGCGGGCTGCGTTCAATCAGGCCAAAGGCGTTGTCCTGTATGAATTTTTCGCAGCCGTAAGCCAGAGGCACGCGAAACGCCAGCTGCGGCACGCGCTCGTCCGGCACACCGAACTCCCGCCAGTCGCAGCTTACGCCGTAGGTCAGGTAGCGCGCGTTTTTGCCTAGCGTAACGCAGACGTCCAGCCTGGAATTTTTCACCGAGGCCCCGAAACACAGCCGGCTCGTCAAGTTGCCGCGTTCGATACGCAGATTCTGAATCCCGCCCGCCGCTTCGTCACTCCTGTAGCGTCCCACGCGCCATGAGGTCATGCCATGCAGGGTATCCTCCTCGATATAGCGCAGCAGGCCGCCGGGCTGGCTGTTTATGTACTCACGCCCGGTTTTCTTGTCGATGAACGAAATGAGCGCGGCGCTTTGCGGGTCAAACACGGCTTTGACGTGCGCGTTTTCGAGGATATAATCGGCCGGAATATCGTTGCGCGGGTCATTGGCCAAACGAACGGGGCCGGGCACGGCAGCTTCCTCCAAAAGGACAGTGCGCCAGCCAAAAGCAGGAATTTCGCACAACACATTGACGCGGAAGTGATCGTGCCCCCAGTAGTGATTTTGCCGCCGGTCGATCAATTCGTGTTCAAGTATCTGCCCGTTTTCGTCGGTGATTTTCAGCTTGCTCAGGTCGCCGTCCCAGTCCCAGACGTCGAGCGGCGTTACGCAGTCAAGCTCGGTCTGGTTGGGATTATACAGGACAAACAACCGTTTTTTGCCACCTACAGGGGAGGACAGGGTGTATTTGAAGTCGTCACGGACGCCAAAGCCGTCCCCCGCACCCTCGGCGACGGAATCTTTCGGCAAAGGCGGCTCAGGCAAAAGCGCTTGTGTGTTGATTTGGGCGCTGATGGCCCGCAACGCGGCGCTTATGCGCGTACCCGCCCCGGCCATGGTCTCCTGGAACAGACCAAGGGCGTATTCGCGCGTGTCAATCGTACCGGAACCCGGCAGAATATCATGAAAATGGTTGAACAGCACATTTTTCCAGCCCGCCGCGAAAGCACCCGCGTCATACGGATACGCGCCAAGCTGATGTGAGATCGAATTATACAGCTCGGCCTCATACAGCGCTTTCTCGGCCACACGGTTGGCTTTCTTGATACGGCTCTGCGAGGTATAGCAGCCGTCGAAAATAAAATTGAGTTCATGCTCAACCACAGGCAGGTCAAGGGTTTCGATGTATTTGAAGAAGTCGGTATAGCGTCCGAATTTGAGGTTCGGCATACAGGGCCACGCGGCGTAATCCATAATGCGCTCGATGTCCCGCCGGGTCGCGCCCCCGCCGTGGTCACCCACGCCATAGACGTGGAGCAGCCGATCAATACCGTTTTTGTCACAAAACGACGGAACATGCAGGAAAGATTCCGTCGTGATGGTTTCGTTATACCAGGTCGGCTCGCGGAACACCGTCACTTTTTCGCCCGACGGCGCTTTCCAACGGTACAGATGATGGCCGCTGTAGCCGCGGCAGTGGTACATATATTTCACACCGCCTGAGCGAAGAATTTCAGGCACGTTCGCGCCGTGCCCGAAAGTATCGGGTTCAAAGTCGATGCAAAATTGGCCGTCCGAAAGGCCAAGGAGTTTTTTCAGATATTGCCGCGTGTACAGCAAATGCCGCGTCAGGCTTTCGCCGTTCGGCATGTTTTTGTCGGTCTCGACCCAGTGGGAGGCCGTGACCTCCCAGCGTCCCTCGCATATGCGCTCACGGATTTCCGGCAGCATTTCGGGGGCGTAGTCCTCGACAATTTTGTAGACGGAGGCCTGTGACTGCGCGAAAGTAAACTCCGGGTACTCCCGCATGAGCTGAAGCATCGTGCGGAAGGTGTCTACGGTGATCATAGCTGTCTCGTCGAAGCGCCACATCCAATTCATGTCGATGTGGGCGTGCCCGACGCAGGACACCGTGACCGCCTTGCACAGCGCGGAGGCGGGCGCCATGGCCTGCTCGATCGCCAGGGCGGATTGCTTTGTGACCGCGCCGTCTGTTTCAAAGACGCGGGCAAGCTGATCGCTCAGGTCGTCCAGCAGGGCGGCAAACATCCCGCCGTGCACGGTGTTCACTTCCTCCAGATAGAGAAGCTGGGCCATAACGCGCGCGCCCCAGTAGTTGGTCAGCAGCGGCTTTAAGCTGTTTTGCCGCGCGTGGCGGTTTGTGCTGTTCATAAGACGTATCTCCTTTTATGTTTGTGATTCGCGCTATTCACATTCACCGATATATCCGTACATTCGTCCCAACCAATAGCCGAAAAGGTAATCATGCCCGTTATATTCCCACACGTCGTCAACGATCTCGCTTTCCGCCTGCTCGGTATAAGGGTTCTGTACCCAGGCGGACCAGCTTTTTTCACGCCGGTCAACGGGAATGGGCATGTCGTCCTCTGGCATGGGTGAGCGTAGGGCGGGGTCGTACGTAAAGCCGAACCGCTTTTCATAGTCCGCAATGGTATCCCGGTTCCATTTTGTGTTGAACGGGAAAACAGAAAGGGTTTCAGTCGCCGTTACGGGCACGCCGTCCTCATCGTCGTCAAAATATTTCTTAAACACGTAATTGTAAATCGGCGTCCCCGTGATGCGTATGCCGTGATGGATGGGATCGTCCGCCCAAAAGCCTTTCACGGAGTCAACCACAAAGTCTTTCATCGAGTCGGGTATGCCAAGGTCGGTGTCCCTGAAGCGGTGTTCCATGAATTCATAGGGGGTCATGCCGTTTGGAAGAACGATATCCTCCCCGCCGTAGCCCCTTGACAGCACGCGCAGACCCTGGAGGTAGATGGCGTAAAGCGAGGGGTCCGTCTCCAGCTCCAGCAGGGGGATCAGCTCCATGATATGCATGACATTGTCGCTGTGATTGGCGAAAGGCGGGGGAACGGGTATCCACGCGACCGTGGTGTAGGCCGCCAATTGATCCTCCAAGGCGATTTTTCGGTACAGCTCGCCGTATTTTTTGTCCCCGGTGACATATTCGGCGATCTTCAAATGCTGTAAAAGCAGCAACCCGTGAAGCTGTTCCTCCGCGATCAGATGCTCCACCGTGTAGTTCCCCCATCGGGTCATTTCACCGTTTATGTCGATGATACGCAGTCCGTTTTCGATCAGCCCGTCCATCAGATCGGCCACGTTACGGGCGATCAGCGCCTTGTCGGGCTCGGAGGCAGCGAGCTTATAGGCGTAGTAAAACCCGAAGAATACGCCGTCCATCTGATCGGTAGAAACGTCGCCGTTCCAGCGCACGTTCTGCTGCTCGTTGATGTGCCAGCAGTGGCCGTCCTCCGAAAAGTCGGGGTTGTCCAGCGGCCACCAGGCTCTTGCCAAAAGTCCCTTCTTACCGCTGACATGGCAAAGCTTGTCAAGCCCGGACAGCAGCGTCGAAACCGTCTTTTTGTCCTCAGTGTCCCCGGTAACGGCGTATTTAAACGAAAACACCGCCGCCATCATCCCCGTCATATATGCGTTGTCGGGCATGTTATAGCTAATAAACGGGGCGTCAGGCGTGGGATTTTTTAGCTTGCACAGGATCTGTCCGTCCAGCGAAAAGCGAGAAAACAGATCAAACTGAAAGACTTCAGCCTTTTTGCGCATGGTCAATGGATTAGGCATCAATAATGCTCCTTTCATGCGGCCTGTTGAAAGGCCGCGCCGTATTACAGAAAGTATAACATGCGGGCGAGACCTTTACAAGCACTTTTTAACGCCTTTCCGGGGTGAATTTAGGAAGAATCTTCCCAAAATCGCTTCGATGATAATTTTATTTAAAACACTTGATTTTTTGATTTACATCATATATAATGGTTAAGCAAACGGAGGGTTGTCCGAGTTGGTCTAAGGAGCACGACTGGAAATCGTGTAACGGTCAAAAGCCGTTCGAGAGTTCGAATCTCTTGCCCTCCGCCAAAGCCTTGAAGCATAACGGTTTCAAGGCTTTTCTCTTTCCTCCGGCAAGTAGTGTTTTGTTGCCGAGAATAGACTTGTGCCATAATTTTTTTATGGCACAATTTTTTTGAGTGTCATCGCCGCTTGCTCCAAAAGCCAAAAATGTGCCGAAATTGTAGGAAAAATCACACGGCACAAAATAAAAAGTCGTAAGAAGATATGAAGAGATACGTAATATCGGGCTTTTACATAGGGATGGAGAAACTAGGACCTGTTTGAAAACCTCTCCGTCATGTGCTATTTCAACAAAACGAGGATAGCGGCGAGGTAAACGAAGCCCAAAAATGACTTTGCGAGTTTTTCGTAGCGCGTGGCGACCCGTCGAAACTGTTTAATTTTCTGCCAAAAGCATTCAACCAAATGCCGTTCCTTGTACTCCCACCAGTCGCATTCGGGCTGACTCTTGTTGGTTTCGCGGCTGGGGATGTTCGGTATCGCGCCACGCGATATGAGCCATTCGACAAACGCCTGGCTGTCATAGCCTCGGTCGGCATTGATCACACTACCGTCTATCGACAAAGTGCACAAAAGCTGCGGCGCGTGTTTGATGTCGTGGTCGTTCCCTGGGGACAGGAACAGGCAAAGAGGATTGCCCAAACCATCCACCACCCCATGGATTTTCGTCGTTGGGCCACCGCGCGAACGCCCTATTTCATTGGGTTCGCCCCTTTTTTGGCCCCCGCCGCGTGCTGGTGTACGCGCACGCTGGTGGAATCAATCGCGAGGTCTTGTAAGTCCGTATCGATGTTTAAATCTCGAAAGATTTTCACAAGCGTGCCGTTATCCAGCAGCACACGAAAGCGCGTGTAAACCGTTTCCCATGGTCCGAACCGCTCGGGCAAATCGCGCCACGGCGCACCGCTGCGGGCAAGCCAGACAATCGCGTTGATAATCGGACGCGTAGGTTTCGGTGGTCTGCCAGGCGTTCCCGGCGCCTTTTCGGGAAAATATTTTTCAATCCTGCTCCATTCGGCATCGGTCAATTCGTAACGGCGCATCTCGGTTTCCCTCCCGTTTTTGCTTTGACCTATTTTACCATGATTTTGCTTTTTGTACAAGTTTACCTTTTTCAAACACTACCTAGTTATCCGTCTCTAAAATTTTACGATACGGAGGCCATATCAATGCAGAATAATACACTCGATCTTATTTCAGGAGCCTACACCAACTTCCTTTGGGAAAGCCTTGAAGACGTCCTCGCCCAGGCGGATAGTCCCGCACATATTTACAATGTGCTGAAAGCTCTGCACGACTGCGGTAAGGATAAGGAAACATTCATGTTCGTTCGCGCGCTCTATGACATTGCAGGGATCGCCTTCCCTGATGTCGTAGAGGAATTGGACGGAAACGGCAATACTCGTAGCGCGTATATCACGGAGTTGCTGACGGATGTTGAAAACATCATTTAATCTTACAGGGGAAGTTTCCCCTACATAAATTCAAAATCGCACGTTTGCAGTTATTCTCCCCTGTATATATAATAGAAGCACAAGGAGGTTTTGCCCATGAAAAAGAAAAAAATCCACTTGACCGAACCCGAATGGCGTTATCTGATACATAGCCTTAACACCCTTAAAACAAAGCTGCACAACGAAGGACAATACACTGACACAGTGGACGAGGTTATGTTAAAGGTAATCACCGCTCCCGTCAGAAAAGTGAAAATCACATAAGCTGAAAAATGCGAGCCGTCTGTTCTCTGAGAATAGGCGGCTTTTTCTGTTTCCTCCGTTTTTACATAGCCGTTTCTGCCATTTTGAAGCAGGGACGGCTGATTACAAGCGAATGCTTTACATTCGCAGGAAGGAGGAACCCGCAAATGTCAGAATTGCAACGGCCGCCCAAGGGCTGCCGCGTCATAGCGATATGCAACCAAAAGGGCGGCGTCACCAAAACCACGACCACGGCAAATCTCGGTATCGGGCTTGCTATGGAAGGTAAAAAGGTGCTGCTTGTGGACGCAGACCCACAGGGCGATTTAACAACCGCTTTGGGCTGGCCTGATAATGAAAGCCTGCCCGTTACGCTCTCGACGATCATGGATAATATCATCCATGACCGGGATTTTGAGCATTACGACGGTATATTGCACCACGATGAGGGCGTTGACCTGATCCCGTCCAACATTGAACTCTCCGGCATGGAAATGACCCTTGTAAACGCCATGAGCCGCGAATTTACCCTGCGTGAATATCTTGACCGCATTAAGCATGAGTACGACTATGTGATTATCGACTGTATGCCAAGCCTCGGAATGATCACGATTAACGCCCTTGCCGCCGCTGATAGCGTTATCGTGCCTGTGCAGGCGCAATATCTCCCGGCAAAAGGCATGACGCAACTCATGAAAACTATCGGCAAGGTAAAAAAGCAGATCAATCCGAATTTAAAGGTTGATGGCGTTTTGCTCACCTTGGCCGACATGCGTACCAATCTTGCGAGAGCCACGGCAGACACCTTGCGCAGGCAATATGGGAACATCTTGAAAATCTACAAAACGCAAATCCCTGTTGCCGTGAAAGCTGCCGAGATCAGCGCCGCAGGGCAGAGTATTTACGCCTATGACAAAGGAAGCAAGGTTGCGCAGGCGTATGCCGAATTTACGAAGGAGGTGTTGTCGGATGGCGCAAAAGCTAAATCTAAACCTGCCGTCCGCTGATGACCTCTTTTCCACACAGGATGAAAGGGACGACGCGAAGCGCGAACGGGTAATGGATTTACCTTTGTCTGAAATCAGTGACTTTCCCAATCACCCGTTCAAGGTAAAAATGGACGCGGAAATGCAGGAAATGGCAGAAAGCGTAAAACAATACGGTGTGCTAGTCCCCGGTCTTGTGCGCCGCAAAGAGGGCGGCGGCTACGAAATGGTTGCGGGACACCGCCGTAAAATGGCGAGCGAACTGGCGGAGCGCGGCACCATGCCCTGTATTATCCGCAGTTTAACGGACGATGAATCTACCGTTATTATGGTAGACAGTAATTTGCAGAGAGAAAAAATTCTGCCGTCTGAAAAAGCTTTCGCCTATAAAATGAAGCTGGACGCTATGCGGCGGCAAGTAGGCAGACCAAGCAAAGAAAATTCGCGCCCAGTGGGCGCAGATTTAATTGGTAAACGATCTGATGAATTGCTTGCTGAAAAAACAGAAGATAGCGCACGGCAAATTCAACGATATGTCCGTTTGACCGAGCTAATCCCCGAACTTTTGCAAATGGCAGATAACGCGGCGGTGGGTGAAAAACCACAAATCTCTATCGCCATACGCCCTGCCGTGGAGCTTTCCTACTTGCCGAAAGAACAGCAGCAATTTGTTTTGACGGCAATCGAAAGCGAAAGCTGTACTCCCTCCCACGACCAAACGCTTAGAATGAGAGAAAAATCGCAAGAAGGGCTGTTGGATGAAGATGCGTTTTTTTCCATCATGCAAGAGGAAAAGCCAAATCAGGTAGAGCAATTCAAGCTCCCAAGAGAAAAAATCAGCCGTTTTTTTGCGCCGGGGACGTCTGCTGAAAAAATCGAGAACGACATCGTAAAAGGGCTTGAACTTTTGCGGCAGCGTGAACGCCAGCGCAACGACGCGCGGTAGTTTGAAAAACTCTGCCAACCGTGCAGTATCTGTCATTCAATAATTGATAATCAAAAAAAGGAGAAGCATCATGGAACCCAAAACCATTATGGCGATAATTCTTGTCGTCTTTATCGTGGGCGCGGCTGTATGGTGGCATGTCCGCAAGAAAAGCAAGAAATAGCCTTTGGGCGAGGGGCGGTTTTCTTAAAGGAACGTGTTTACACGCTCTTTGGAGAGCCGCCCCTTTAACATATCTCAAATCAAAACGAAAGGACGCATGACCATGAATAAATTTACAAAATACCACCTTGCGGGCGAACTGGAAACCACCGTGTCCGGCAAGCTGCTGTATCTTCTGCTTATTGATATTGTAGACGCTGACGGAAAAATCATCATCCCGCAGCGGCGGATCAGCGAAGTGCTGGGGATCAGCAAAGGTACGGTCAGCCATAGCTTACGCCGTTTGTACCTTTGCGGGCAAATTGATATTGTGCCACAATTCCATGAGGACGGCGGCAGAGCCGCCAATAAATATGTCCTACGATAAGGAGTGGTGTTTTTTGAGAATTGAACTAACAAAACAAGAATGCAAATGGCTTGCCGATCTTGCGAACAAGGCGAAAATAGAAGCTGTCCATTGCCATGATGAATTTCCAAACAGTATTTTTGAGTTGCGCCGTGACAATATGGCAGACCTTGAAAGCAAGCTGAATGCGGCGATTCAAAAGCAAATCCAAGGGGAAAGAAAGGCCTCGAGATGAGTTTACAGGAACAGACTCTATTCGGCGTAACCGATAAGGTGCAGAAGGCTATTGAACGGCTAAGAGCCTTTGAACCGCCTGACGGCTATTTTTTAGCCTTTTCGGGCGGTAAGGACAGTCAATGTATTTATCACCTTGCAAAAGAAGCAGGCGTAAAATTTGAAGCGAATTTTCACATGACCTCGGTTGATCCGCCGGAAGTTGTTTCTTTTGTCAAGAAACACTATCCCGATGTCATTTTAGACAGGCCGCCCGAAAGCATGTGGCGGCTGATTGAACGTAAAAAGACACCGCCCACTCGTGTAATTCGCTATTGTTGTGGTGTATATAAAGAGCGTATTGATAATGGTAGAACCGTCATCACAGGCGTTCGATGGGATGAGAGCGCACGGCGTAAACGGCACAGGCAGGATATTTGAATTCATCAGGCTTAACGGGCTTCACAAACCGCACGCGGGCGACGCGCAATCCTAATTTTTCGGAAAGTTTATAGAACATAAACTCACAAGCGGCGACATGAGCCTTTGCCGCTTTGATGATATATTTGTTTTCAGGGGCATTGACCTCCCAAGCTAAAAGCAGCTGTCCGCTAAAGCTTTCGCCGCGCGACTGGTGATACGGTTCATACGTTAATTCTTTGGAATTTATTACGCTATTCAAGTTCAACATTTGAATACCTCATACTTTCAAATAACGAAACATATTATATCACATTCTTATAAATAAGAAAATCGTTTTCAGGAATAATAATACAACGCAAAAGATGAAAAATATAAAGATTGTGTTTGTCAATAAAAAAGTGCAGCGTTTGGCGTTGAAAAAGTGCAGCACCGGCACCAACACCAAGATTGCTTAAAATATTTTGTTTTCAATAGAGCGCCAAGTGCTGCATTTTGCGCTGC
>Ga0123353_10018818_pt1 | contig 10233 bp, 10 predicted proteins | sample TergutLab28metaG_3_FD_92763 | JGI IMG/M metagenome (GOLD analysis project Ga0123353, IMG submission 92763) | Labiotermes labralis P3 segment gut microbial communities from Petit-Saut dam, French Guiana - Lab288 P3 | ecosystem: Host-associated > Arthropoda: Insects > Digestive system > Gut ...
AATCCCTCGGCAAAGTACCCGGTGATCTATCAGCAGGGCCACTTCCCGGCAGGAAACGCCCCCCTCAACTACGGCCGCAACGCGGACTTCACCAAGTTTTGGGACAGCGGGCTCGCGCCTCAAATGATCGCCGTTACCATCCGCGACGCCAACATGTTCTACGATACCTCCTACAACGTCAACAGCGTCAATCTTGGCCCTTGGGGCGACGCGATCGTTACGGAGCTCATCCCCTTCCTGGAGGAGGCCTTCGGCATGATCGACGAGCCCTGGGCGCGCATGCTGACCGGCGGCTCCACCGGCGGATGGGAGAGCCTGTGGCTGCAAGTCCAGTATCCCGACGTGTTCGGCGGCACATGGTCGCATTGCCCGGATCCCGTGACGTTCTCCTACTATCAGATCGTCAATATATACGAGGACACGAACGCGTACTTCATCGACAAGGGCTGGTACCTGGTCGAGCGGCCCGGGAGCCGCAAGATAGACGGCAACGTGGTGTACATGATGAAGGATGAGAACCTTTGGGAAATCGCGTTGGGCGGCCTGGAGACGCTGAGCCTCGGCCAGTGGGCGATTTGGGAAGCGGCGTACGGCCCCCAGGCGGACAACGGCTACCCCGCCCGCGTATGGGATCCGCTCACCGGAGAAATCGATCCCGAGGTCGCGCAGTACTGGCAAGAGAACTACGACATCCTGTACTATTTGCAGAACAACTGGGCGGAGGTCGGCCCCAAGCTGATCGGCAAGATCCACCTGCGCGGCGGCGATATGGACAACTACTATCTGAACCTGGCCCAATACGAGCTGGGCGAGTTCTTGGATGGCACCAACATGCCCTATTATGCCGGCTATTCCGTTACGTTCCCGCGCATGGGCCACACCGGCAACATCACCAATCAGGAACTGATGAAGGAAATGGCCGACCACATGATCAAGTACGGCCCGGAAGGCGCGCAGGAGGCGCTGTACGGCGCTAAATAATCCCGAACGCAAAAGGGCACGGAGCGACATAATCGTTGCTCCGTGCCTTTTTGCGAACAAGTCCTAAAACGGCTTATTTTTTGCCAACGAGGCCTTTCACGGCCGAGACGATGGCCATCAGCACGCCGCCGCCGATGCCGCCGCCGAGGATGCTGGTGAGGATGCCGCTGAGATCAGTGCCGCCGGACCCAATGCCCAGCGCGCCGAGCAGCTGGCCCCCTCCGATGCCGCCGACGATGCCCGCGAGCGCATCCCCGATGCTGCCCAGCGAGAGTTTGTTGAGCAGTTTTCCCGCGCCGAGGCCACCCAAACCGCCGGTGACAAGTTGGATAATGATGTTCACCATAAATAACCCTCTTTTCCTCTCAAAATTTAACTTGGGTAAATGAGGAATTCCGTGTCGATTATACACCCGGCGGAGCCGGTTGTAAACTTAAACAAAAATTAAACGATTTATTTGGGGGCAACCGTTTGAATTCCACGCCCCAATTCGCAACAATTCCCTAGGATAATCCAAACATCAAACAGCCACACTTCACCCAGTATCATTTCGAAAACGATGGGGTGAGAGGATGTCTGTGGGCATGGTGGCGCTTTCGGTGCTCGCGCTGCTGATCCTGTTTGGGGTCGCGCAGCGGGTGCTGGACCGCATGCACTTGACCGACCGCCAGGCGCTGCTGCTGGTGGCCGCGATTTTTGTCGGGGGATTGATCCCCGATATACCGCTGGGCAGGGTGTCGGTGAATGTGGGCGGCGCGCTGATCCCGCTGGCGGTGTGCGCGTATGTTTTGATGAAGGCCGGCACCGGCAAGGAGCGGGGGCGGGCGCTGATCGGCTCGGCGGTTACCGGCGTGGCGGTGTACCTGCTGGGCCGCTTTTTGCCCAACGAGCCGGAGACCATCGGCTTTGATCCCAACTACATATACGGCCTGGCGGCGGGCTTGGTGGCGTACGTGGCCGGGCGCTCGCGCAGGGCGGCCTTCGTGTCTGGCGTGGTGGGCGTGATACTGGCCGACGTGGCCGTGGCGCTGATCAACTGGAGCGCGGGCATCGATCAGCCGCTGCGCCTGGGCGGCGCCGGCATGATGGACGCGGTGGTGATCTCCGGCCTGCTGGCGGTGCTGCTGGCCGAGTTTGTGGGCGAGGCGTTGGAGCGCCTGAGCACCGGGCGCGCCGATTCGGAATTCGAGGATGGCGCGGTGGCGAGAGGGAGGCGGCACAGATGAAAATCAAAGTGAAAAACAAAAAGATCGAGGCGCTGCGCCGGGCCGCGCTTTCGGTCACGGCGGCGCTGCTCCTGTTTGCTGCGCTGCCCGCAACCGCCCTGGCCGACGATTGGGACGGCAACCCGGTGTGCTACACGGTGCTCGATGAGGCCGGCAAGGAAATCTTCCGCATCGGCGGCGCGGTGTACGAGGGCGACGAGTACATATCGGCGGACAACAAGCTGTACCGCGTAACCGAGGTGGACGATCCCAGGATGAGCGCCCGGGCCGCGCTGATCGGCGATGAAGACATGCCCGATGTGGGTTGGCTCGGCCAGGACGAGGCTATGGCCGTGTACGCCGCCAACCGGAGCGCGCAAAACAACAAGCTGGTGGCGATGTACGCCACCCACAGCAGCGAGTCCTATCTCCCCACCGACGGCACCGAGAGCGCCGCTAACGGCAGGGGCGGCATCTACGACGTGGCCTCCGCCCTCAAAAGCGAGCTGGAGAGCCTGGGCATCGAGGTGATGCTGGACGAGACCCTCCACGTCCCCCACGATGCCGGCGCGTACCGCCGCTCCCGGCAGACCGCCGCCCGCCTCGCGCAAAACCGGCCCGATGCCCTCATCGACATTCACCGCGACGGCATCCCCTCGCCGGAGGAATACAACGCCACCGTGGCCGGCGAAAAGATCACCAAGGTGCGCCTGCTGGTAGGCCGCTCCAATCAAAACGCCGCCGCCAACCGGGAGTTCGCCAAGCAGCTCAAGGCCGTGGCGGACAAGGAGTATCCGGGGCTGGTGAAGGACATATTCATCGGCAAGGGCAGCTACAACCAGGAGTTGATGCCCCGGGCCATCCTGCTGGAGTTCGGCACCCACACCGCCAGCAAGGAACGGGCGGTGCGCTCCACCGGCATGTTTGCCGAGGTGATCGACAAGACGCTGTACGGGCAGGTGACCGGCTCCGCCAGGGACAATTCCCCCAGCGAAGGCGCGGGCGCGAACGGGGCCAGGGGCAGTGGCGCCGGCAGCGGAACCGGCATCATTTGGCTGCTGGTGATCGGCGCCGTGGGCATACTGGCGTTTGCCTTCCTCGCCACCGGGTCGGGCAAGGCGATGCGCGAAAAGCTGATGCGCAACGCCAGCGAGGTGACGGGCGGGCTGTTTGGCAAGCGAAACCGGAAGGAATAAGCAATGTACACTGATTTCACGCTTCCCTCGGCAGCCCCGCCATCGCCTCCCGGAACCGCTGGATAATCTTGGCCTCCCGCCGCGACACCTGCACCTGGGTCATGCCCAGCATGCGCGCGGTCTCGGCCTGGGTGCGGTCGCGGAAGTAGCGCAGCAGTATCAGCCGGCGATCCTCGGGGGGCAGCTGCTCCAGCAGCTGCCGCAGCAGCAAACGGTCGATGCCGGCCTCGGCTTGGGGGGCGCCCAGCACGTCCTGCAGCGTGGCGCCCTCCTCCTCGCCCAGGGGCGCGTCCAGCGAGGTCACGGTTCTGCCGCTCTCCAGCGCCTGGGCCAACTCGGCGGGATCGCAGCCCAGCGCCCCGGCCAGCTCGGCGAAGGTGGGCTCCCGCTCCAGCTCAACCCGCAGCCGATCCGCCGCGTGGAGGGCGCGGGCGGCCAGCTCCTTGAACCGCCTGCCCACGGTAAGGGCGCCGTCGTCGCGCAAAAAGCGGCGAATCTCCCCCATGATCACCGGCACCGCGTAGGAGGAGAAGCGCACGCCGTAGCCGGCGTCGAAGTTTTTGATGGCCTTCACCAAGCCCAGGCAGCCCAACTGGTAGAGCTCCTCCATGTCTGCGCCGCGGCTCGCAAAGCGCGCGCACACCGAGCGCACCAGCGCCAGGTTGGCGCGCACCATCTCGTCCAGCGCGCAGGCTTCGCCGGCCCGGGCGCGGGCGATCAGCGCCATCGCTTCATCGTGACTCTGCCTGTGGCCCTGTTTTGCGCCGCTCATTTTTCGGCCCGCGCAAAGTGCTTGCGCATGCGCACGCGGGTGCCTTCGCCCACCGTGGAGGTCACTTCCAGCGCGTCCATAAAGCTCTGCATCACGGCAAACCCCATGCCCGAGCGCTCCAGCTCGGGATGCGAGGTGTAAAACGGCTGCATCGCCTGTTCCAAATCGGCGATGCCCTTGCCCCGGTCCTCCACCTCCACGCAAAGGGCGCCCTCTCCGCCGATGCTGGCCGACAAAACCACCGTGCCCTGCGTGCCCTCGTATCCGTGGATGATGGCGTTGGTCACCGCCTCGCTCACCGCGGTTTTAACGTCGGATATCTCCTCGATCGTGGGGTTCAGCTGCACGGCAAACGCGCTGATCACCACCCGGGCAAAGGATTCGTTCTGCGCGCAACCCAGGAACTCCAGCCGCATTTGATTGATGATGCTCATGTCCGATCCTCCCCCGCGCCCGAACGGTGATGTTGAATGATTTGGTGCAAGCCCGACAGTTGAAAGATGCGCTCGATCAGCGGGCTCATGTTTTGCACCGACAGCGTGCCCCTGCGCCGGGCCAGCGTCCGGTAGCGGCCGATCAGCACCCCGATGCCGGAGCTGTCCATGAAGGTAAGGCCCTTCATGTCGATCACCAGGTGCTGTATCCGCTCGTCGGCGATCAGCTCGTCCAGCTCGGCGCGCACCTGCTCGGCGATATGGTGATCCAGCTCGCCCCGTATCCGAACCCTCAGCGTGTCCCTTTGCCGCGCGTGTTCCAGCATGTGGACTTTCCTCCCCCCGCACCGCGTATGCCGCCTGCTTGTTTCCGTATCCGTGAACCTATATCCTTCCTCGAAATTGCACTATTTATGCGCACGGATGGTTTTCGTTCGACTTTTTTTGCGTTTTGGGTGTGGAATCGTTCTCGTTATCCTTTTTTTCTTGCATTCACGCAAGAAGTGCCGTACAATACTTTGTGTAATTCCTTTTTGTGCTACGCAAGATAGGGGGGAATATGCCATCGCGCGGTATCGAAACGTCGCCTTTTTCTTTTTTTGCGCGCTGCTTCTTTTCTGCATGAGCGCCGCGCTGTGCGAGCAGGCCCATGAGCCCCTTGCGGCCGAGGAAGAAGCGACCCGCAAGGTGGTGTATCTAACATTCGACGACGGGCCGTGCCGCAGCACCCTCGAGCTGCTGGAACTGCTGAAGGCGGAGGGCGTTCCCGCCACCTTCTTTTTAATCGGCAACGAGTTGCTCAACTTTCCGGAGGCGGTACGCGCCATCGTCGAGGATGGCCACGCCATCGGCTGCCATTCCTACTACCACCAGCGCTCGCTGCTGCTCACCAAGGACGGCTTCCGGCGGGAAACCCAACGCTTTGACAGGGTGCTGGAGGAAGTGCTCGGCCATCCGTTGGAGGTTCGCCTGTTCCGCTTTCCCTTCGGCTCCACCAGCACGACCGCCGAGGTGCGCCGCCATGCGGCCGACTCCGGCTACCTGTGGATCGATTGGAACGCCAGCAATTACGACACCCACAAAGAAATCAGCCGGAGCGCCGACAAGATGCTGAGCGCCGCCATCCGTTCCTCCCGCAGCAAGGACATCATCGTGCTGCTGTTGCACGAAAACAGGGGCCGCACCCGAGAGATGCTCCCCGCTTTGTTGCAATTCTACCGGGACAACGGCTACGTTTTTGACGTGTTGACCCCCGACTTTGGCCACACGGTCCCCAACATGCACATGGGCCTGCCCAGCGTGCCGGTGGAGACGGCCAGCAACAGCCAGTAATATTGCTTATAAAAAAAGGCCGCGCCTGTCATGAGCGCGGCTTTGCGTTGGGGACATTTGCGGCCCGGATCGCCTCTATGGCGCGGCGGGTTCTTTCAGCACGGCGTTCAGTATCGGTGTGGCGTTCCTCCGGCGTGGCGTCTTTCAGACGCTCATAATTCCATTCTCGAATTTTGTGAATGTCCTCGATGGTGAAGTCCGGACTTATCGCCGGCTTTGGGATCTCATGTATCATCGTCTGCCCCTCCTGAAATAAGAATGGTTGGCGTGTAGATCGGCATTTCCTTGTATCCGGTCAGCGCGTTTACTCCCTTAACACCGGATATGGTTTTGAGGTTTACCAGGTGCTTGAAGTTCCACGAAACAAGCATATCACAGTTATGGACGCAAGCATAAGCGATGTGCTGGCAATCATCAAAACTCTTTTCCCGTAGAATTCTCGCATCAAGATATCGTGCCGCTAACTCCAGCACTTCGTTGGTTTTTGGTAGCACGGTATATGCAACCGAGCCTAACCATCCAAGCAGGATTGAGTACTTGGGTTCTGTACATCCGTCTAATTCAGCCATAACAACAGGCGAGATGTAACTTTCATACTTCCCCGCCTCTATGGCCTCCCACAACTTGCGCGTGTCCTCCTGCTTCTCCATCGCGTCAGGCGCGTCCAGGTGGCTTATGACGGAAGTGTCAAGGTATATCCGCAACCGCTTCATTGCCGGCCTCCTGTTCGTGGGGGATGTGCGTTATGACGCCGCCGAGCTCTCGATATGAGTATGCGCGAACCTGTTGTGATTGTCAACGCTCAAAGGTAGGCAGCGCGAATTCCATCTGCGTTTCCCTGGGCAGGCGCTGCAGCTGCGCGCGCAGCGCGGCGCGGAACGCGTCGATGTGCTGCAAAAAGAGCGGCAGATCCGCCTTCAACCCGGTCAGGCCGGCCTCACCGCCGGCCTTTGCCAACCCCTCCACGGCCAGCGCCTCCTCGGCCAGGGCCGGGCACCCGACGCTGTGCAGCGCGCTCTTTAAGCTGTGCGCGCACAGGGCCACCGAGGGCAAATCACCCTCGCCCAGCGCGCGCTCCAACAGCGCGTGCTTTTCCGCGAGATCCTGGCAAAGGGCAAACAGGAGCGTGAGGTAGAGCGCCTCGTCGCCCGCGCAGTGGAGCATCCCCACATCGCAATCCAGCAGGGGCACGCGCCGGAGCAAGTTTCGGGCGTCGATCGCCCGCGGAGCTTCCTCCGCCCTATTCGGGCCGCCGGGCACGATCTTTTCTTGGGGCAGCAGGCGCAGCAGCAGGTCGCTCAGCTTGCCGAGCTCCAAGGGCTTGGTCAATATCCCCTGTATGTCCACGCCCCGATAGATGGCCTGGGTTTCCGCGGGCAGGTTGGCGGTGAGCACCACCACCGGCAGCGCGCCGTGCGCGCCTTGCGCACGCAGCGCGCGCACCGTCTCCAAACCGCTCATCTCGGGCATCATGTGGTCTATCAACACGATGTCGAAGCGGCGCCGGCCCACCCACTCCAGCGCCTGCCTGCCCGATCCGGCTTCCCGCACCTCCATGCCGTACAACCGCAATAGCGAGGAGCCCACCAGCAGATTGGCCGGGTTGTCGTCCACGATCAGCGCGCTGGCCTCCCGGGTGGAGAACACCAACTCCGCAAGCTGCTCGTTGCGCTGCGCACCCTCCGCGTGGCGCGCCAGCGCGTTGTTTAAGAAGGCGGCCAGCGACGGCGCGTGGAGGGGCGGGCTCAGGAGCGCGTCGCCCGGAGGCGGCGCCGGCTGTACCTCATCGCCCTGCATCGACGCGCGATAGGTGCCCGCGGTCAGCGCCGCGCCCGCCCAGGCCCGCGCATCCTCCCCCGCACCTTCCACCAGCAAGTGGGTAAAGCATTCGGTACGGAATCCCCGCACGCGGGCCGCCTCCACCCCCAGTTCCGACGCAAGCTCCAGCGCCCGGGCCGCGAAAGCCTCCTCGCCGCTGCACACCAGCAGGCGCTTGCGCTTGGCGTGCTGCACCCGGGCGACGGGCGCCGCGTTTTCCACGGCGTGGACGATCGAAAAGGAGAAGCGGGAGCCCTGCCCCGGCCGGCTTTCCACCGCGATGTCGCCGCCCATCAGCCGCACCAACTGCCGGCTGATCGCCAGGCCCAGGCCCGTCCCCTCCTGCTTGCGATCCCGCGCGGGATCCAACTGACGAAACTGCTCGAACAATCGCCGCTGGTCCTCCTCGCCGATGCCCACCCCGGTATCCTCCACCGCATACGCCACCCGGGCCCGCTCCCCTTCGGGCCGATAGCGCATGGACAGCGACACGCTCCCCCGGTCGGTGAACTTCACGGCGTTGGTCAGCAGGTTGAGCAGCACCTGCTTGAGCCGCAGCTCGTCGCCGATCAGCGCCTGGGGAAGCGCCGGGTCGATGTCGGCGCGCAGCGCGATGGATTTGCCCCTGGCGCGCAGCCCGGTCTGGACGCATAAATCATCCAGGAGCGCCACGGTGTGGAAGGGCGCCTGTATGATGGGCATGCGCCCCGCCGCGATCTTGCTAAAATCCAGTATGTCGTTTACCAGGTACATCAGCGTCTGCGCCGCGCTCTTGATGCCCATGGCGTGGGCGTAGGGCTCGGAGGGGAGCGTCCCGCTCAACAACAGCAGGTCGGCGAGGCCGGATACCGCGTGGATCGGCGTGCGGATCTCGTGGGACATGTGGGCCAGAAAGTCGTTCTTGGCGCGGTTGGCCTCGACCAGCTCTTCCTGGGCGGCCTGCAGCCGCCGCTGGGCCGCGTAGGTGTCGTCGATGTTCAAAAGCATGCCGCACAGGTAGCGCCCGCCGCCGGCCGCGTCCGCCACCAGCGAACCCCGGTCGTTCACGTGCAGCACGGTTCCGTCGGCGCAAACCACGCGGTACTCCAAGTCGTAGCTTTGATCCGGGTGCAGGGCCACCTGCTGCCGCAGCTCGCGCCGCGCCTGCTTCCGGTCGGCCGGATGCACGATCCGCAGCGCGTCGCCGGCGAATTTTCGGCCCACGGCCTCCGGGTCGTACCCGGTGAGTTCCCGGTAGCCGCGGTTGGCGTACTCGAGCACAAAGCCGTCCTCGCGCAGGCGGTACAGGCCGCCGGGGGCGGCGTCGGCCGTGGCGGCCAGCAAGGCATCCATCTGTTGGGACATGTTTCGTTTCTCACTCCCCCGCCCAGTGCAGCGTAAAGGTAAAGCAGGAACCCTCCCCCGGTTTGCTGCTCACGGTAATCTTCTCGCCCAGCAGGCCGAGGATCTCCCGCGCGATGGCGAGGCCCAGGCCGGTTCCGTTGCCCTGGTGGGCCTTGTCCGCCTTGTAAAAGCGGTCGAACACGTGCGGCAAATCGTCTTCGGCGATGCCCACGCCGCTGTCTTGCACCGAGATGTAGAGCGCGTCGGGCCGCGGCTGGGCACAGATTCGTATGTTCCCTCTCTCCGGCGTGTACTTGATGGCGTTGTCCAGCAGCGACACCAATACCTGCTCGATTCGATCCGGGTTGCCGAAAACTTGGGGCGCCGGCTCCTCCGGCAGGCACAGCGTGAGGGGCTGGCCGTGATCCTCGGCGTGGGCCTGGTATTTTTGATACACATCGCGCAGCATGTGCAGCGGGTCGAAGGGGCGCTTCTCCAGCGAGAGCACGCCCGACTGCAGCCGCGACAGCTCCAGCATGTCGTCCACCAGCCTGGACAGGCGCAGGGTCTCGCGCAACATCACCCCGTACAGGCGGTCGCGGGCGGCCTCGTCGGTCACCAGGCCGTCGCGCAGGGGCTCGATGAGGGCGCGCAGGGCGGTCAGGGGGGTGCGCAGCTCGTGGGACACGTTGGCCACGTAGTCGCGCCGGGTCTGCTCCAGCCGCTCCTCCCGCGTCACGTCGCGGAATACCCCCACCGCTCCGGCCACGCGGCCCTCCTCATCTTCCAGCGCCAGCAGGGACGCCTGCACCGCCGCGCCTCCGCCGCGCACCACCAGGGTCGCCGCTCCCTTGCCGGAGAGCACCGCGCCGTAGGCGGCCCATACTTCCTCCGGGGGCTCATGGGGAAACAGCGTGCGCATCACCGGATTGACGTGGGTTGTTTTTCCTTGGGCGTCCACCGCCAATATGCCTTCGGAGAGGCCGTTGAGGATCCGGCGCAGGCGGGTGCGCTCCACCATCAGCTCGGCCACGGTGCGCCCCAGCGCCCCGGACAGGTAGTTGAGCGCGCCGCCCAGCTCGCCTATTTCGCCGCGGATGTCGGTATTGGCGCGCACGGTAAAATCGCCGCCGGCCATGGACAGCGCCACGTCGCGCATCTGCTTCATGGGT
>Ga0123353_10018819_pt1 | contig 10233 bp, 8 predicted proteins | sample TergutLab28metaG_3_FD_92763 | JGI IMG/M metagenome (GOLD analysis project Ga0123353, IMG submission 92763) | Labiotermes labralis P3 segment gut microbial communities from Petit-Saut dam, French Guiana - Lab288 P3 | ecosystem: Host-associated > Arthropoda: Insects > Digestive system > Gut ...
ATATTCAGTAACTCGATAAACAATCTCCGATTCTGGATTCTGAACTCTGATGCGGATTCTAGCACCGATTGCTTGGGATTGCAAGAGGGTGTGAAATTTTCACGGTTCGTTATCCGGTCGCTCCGCGTTGCTGCGCTTCCGGCTTCCGTTAACACTTGTCAGAAAATTTCCTGACACTTCCCGCCAACCCGTATGCTACACTGCCCATCGAAAATTGAAATTCGGAAACGAAATGGCATGGACCGGGGACAGCCCCCAGTGAAGTGCTAGGCAGTAGATCAGGCTTTGAGCGTTGTGCCCCTACTGTTCTGAAAACAATACAGGAGCGCGGCGATCTGCCCAGAGCCGTACTGTTCGTGGTGCAGTGCCCAACCATAAACCCGTTGTCCTTGATTGCCAATGTTTGATAACAACACGTCAATGTGTCCGAGTAGAAACGCAAGAGAACGGGACAAAAATTCTACTCAACTTCGTGTCATTTCAGTTTTCGGTTCAATTTTCAATTTTTCAAAACATCAGAGCCGCAATCGTAATATTGCATTTTCGCACCAACGGTGCGTAATATCTATAACCCCCGGTGTAGCCGGGGGTAACGCCGTTCCTTGTTTTGTAGCCCCAACGGGGTGTTACAACGGCACGATAGTACGCCCCGTCAGGGCTATTCTTGTGTGTGTGAGAGCCGAGTCCGGCGGTTGCACCGCCGGTTATAGACATCTTGCCCCTCTGGGGCAATAAGGTAGAATCACCCCATGCGTTACCTTATTCCATTCCATCCGAAGCGTCATCCGCATTTTTTTACGGACATTTTAGTCATCGGCGGAGGACTTGCTGGTCTGCGAACTGCACTCGCCGTCGATCCGAAGTTTCAAGTCCTGCTGATATGCAAAGATGGTCTCGAAAACTCCAATAGCATGCACGCCCAGGGTGGAATCGCTGCCGTTTGGGATGCGAACGACTCTATGACCGCTCACATCGAAGACACGCTCAACGCTGGAGGTAACTTGTGTGATCGAAATGTCGTCGAACATGTCGTGCGGCAAGGTCCCGAAGAAATCCGCAAACTGATCGAGTTCGGCACGCAATTCGATAAAAAACCGGACGGCGAAATACTGCTCGGTCGTGAAGGCGGACATCGAAGCGATAGAGTGCTCCGGGCAAACGGCGATGCTACCGGACGCGAATTGATCCGCTCACTCATTGCCGAAGTCCAACGCCGACCAAACATCCGCATCTGGGAACATACTTTTGCCCTCGATCTTTTGACTTGCGAAACAGACGAGGTAGGCAACCGACCGCCGGGCGGTTGCGTCGGCGATAGCCGACTGGCGCACCGAAACGTTGCCGAGGTGCCAGTGCGGAGTATCGCACGTTGCCGCCCGGCGGTCGGCAACCTACCTGTACACTGTTGCGGGGCGATTGTCTATTGGGAAAAACAGGACGAAAAGGAACTCATCTGGGCAAAGCAAACGGTACTTGCCAGCGGCGGCATCGGACAGTTGTACCGTGAAACCACGAATCCTGAAGTGGCGACTGGCGATGGAATTGCAATGGCATGCCGCGCCGGGGCGGTCATTCAGGATATGGAATTCGTGCAATTTCACCCGACGGTCTTGTACATTGCTGGAAGCAGTCGCAGTTTGATTACTGAAGCAATGCGCGGCGAAGGGGCACTTCTCGTTGACCGCAAAGGACACCGATTTATGCCCGACTACGATGACAGGGCGGAACTTGCCCCGCGCGATATTGTCAGCCGGAGTATCGTCCAGCAGATGGAAAAAACCGATTCTACCAATGTCTTCCTTGATTTGACTCACAAACCAGCGGATTGGCTTTACGCTCGATTTCCCGGCATTGCGGCGACATGCAAACAATTCGGCATTGACATTGCAAAGGATCGCATCCCGGTGCGTCCTGGTGCGCACTATGCAATGGGGGGCGTTGCGGCGGACATCAACGGTCAAAGTTCGCTTCCCGGCTTATGGGCAGTCGGCGAAGTTGCCCGCACAGGTTTGCACGGTGCTAATCGGTTAGCGTCAAACAGTTTGTTAGAAGTAGTGGTCTTCGGCGAATCGGCAGGTAGGTTGGCATCAGAAGTTGCCCGAACGATGCCAGATGACTATCGGGTTGTTCCGATGGAAAATCGACCACTAACGCCGACAGATTCGTCATTTAACATCCCGGACATTCGGGACGCATTGAAAAGCCTGCTTTGGAGAAAAGCAGGAGTGATCCGTACCGAAGAGGGCTTGCGGAATGCCTTGGAAAACACCAAGCAATGGTCGAGTTATGTTTTCTCGCGGCAGTTTCAAACGACGGACGGTTGGGAGTTGCAAAACATGTTGACGGTTGCCCGACTGATTTTAGAGGCGGCACTGAACCGCCGCGAAACCTGCGGAGCGCATACGCGGTGCGATTGAGAAGGAATGAATGGTGTGTTCCGTTTTGGCAGGCTCAACGCCAAACCCCATCCGCTACGACATCTCCCCCATGTGCCGGTTTTGCCCATTGTTTTAATGTGTTGTACAATTTTTTCACGTCAACGGGTTTGGTAAGGTGAGCGTTCATGCCTGCTCGCATGCTTTCCAAGACATGTTCTGCTCCGGCGTTTGCAGTCATCGCCAAAATCGGCAGATCGTCATAGCGTTTATCGGAACGAATCTGAGTGGCGGCGGTCAATCCGTCCATTTCCGGCATCTGGATATCCATCAGAACAAAATCGAAAACACCGTCCCGCAGTGCTTCCAATGCTTTAAGTCCATTGTCCGCAAGTGTAACCTCGATACCGACAGCGGACAATAGTTCCTTCATAATCATTTGATTGATCTTGTTGTCTTCGGCAACGAGAACACGCATTCCCCGCAAGTCGTCCGAATCGACCGTTTCCCGGATTTCCTGTGTGAGACTGGTTTTGTCTTCCAGGACGGACAAAGACATGATAATCTTAAAAATGCTACCTTCGCCCAAACGGCTCTCGCAGGTAATTGTCCCCCCCATCAACGTAATCAAGCCTTCGCTGACCGCAAGTCCCATTCCCAGTCCGCTATGTTTTCGGGTATAAGTCGTGTCAATCGCATAAAGCGGTTTGAACATGTTGGGCTTGTGCTCCTCACTGATACCAATGCCGGTGTCCCGAATTTCAAACAGCAAAGAGACAACATCAGTTTGTTCACAGTTGTCATAGCGGTAAACATGAATATCTACGCCGCCGGTTTCCGTAAATTTGATTGCATTGATTACAACGTTAAGCAACGCTTGCTGTAATCGTATAGCATCCCCCAGCAGCATATCGGGAACATTGGAATCAACCGACATGCGCAGATACAACGATTTTTCTGCGGCATCTTTATTCGCCATGTCACAGAGGTCTTCCACCAATCCCCGAAGGGAAAATTCAGTGGTTTCCAATGATAACTGACCGGTATCGAGTTGGGAAAAATCCAAAATTGTCTCGATTGCCGAAGTCAACAACGAGATCGACCGCATTCCTTGATCGATAGTGTGTTGCAGTGTTGCATTGACGTTTTTGATTTTTCCGACAGCACGAGACATTGCCACGATGGAGTTCAACGGTGTGCGAATCTCATGGCTGATCGATGCTAAAAATTCATTTTTTGCTTTTGAGTATTTTTCGGCGGCTTTCTGATCACGGAGATCACGGAGATACCCCACCACTGTATAGCCTTCTCCTTTCGGAACACGAATCACCGTGGTTTCCACCGGGAGCGGCTCCCCTTTGGCAGTCAGGTGCATCCAGTTGAATCGTCCATAGCCGGTAATAAATGCCCTCTTGACCGGTTGATCCCCGACATCGGCTGAACGACTGCCATCCGGCTGAAATTCCGGCTCCAACGTGAGAAACCGTTGGAGAAATTCTTGTTTGTCCGAGAACTCAAAGAGAGAAAGTGCCGCCTGATTGCAGTCGGTAAGAGTGCCATGGTCGTCCCAAAAGAGACAGCACACTGGTATCGTATCGACCATAATCCGATTTTGCTCCTCGGCAACAGCCAGACGTTGCTTCCCCAGCACAGATGCCAAAAATGCACTAATTGCCTGTACGGTCTCCACGTCGCTGCGATTCAGTCGAACAAGGTAAGGCGGTGCTTCGACCAATCGCCCGGTAATCAGGACGGCGAACACATTCCCCTGCAACACGACGGGAGAAGCAACAAAATAGGGCAGACCAAAAAGTTTACGAAGGGCTTGGAATCGATCCGCCGGATCGCCTCCCGTTACAAGCACCGGATTGTCTGGATCGAGCAGTTCGGAAGGTACATCAATACTACAGCCTGCCAGTGCCGCTTTTTCGTTTGCAGAGTATCCATACAACACCGCCGCCGAAAAAAGTCCGTTCTCATTTTTTTTCAAAACGATGGTACGTTGCATGTTCAACGTTGCGCCAATTCGTCGGGCAACCGGGATCAAGATGTTTTCGTAATCGGTGTCCTGCCGTAACGAAGCGGTCAGTTCTGCAAGCAGTGCAAAACTACGGCGTTTTTGTTCAAGTTCACAGCGAATCGCAACAGAAGCGGTATCGAGAGCCAGTATCTTTGCCGCATTCTGTTCACAAAGCCGCACCATCGCATCCACAGGAATGTCTTTCGGCGGCGTATAGACTCCTCTCTGATGCCATACCGATGTCGACTCCCTCTTTCGGGGAGAGTCGCTTCCGTCGGTGCTTTGAGAGAAGAGGCAAAACACGCCCGTCCAATCGAGCCCTCTTGGACGACCGCCCATCGGTGCAATTTCCACGCCGTTGTAACAACCGAGTACAGGAACCCGTCCCGCAACAGCCTGTTGAATGACCAGTGCGTCTTCCATGTCGATTCCGCCATAACCGGCACAGCGTCCCGCACAGTTGATATAGGCGGCAAAGACGGGTTGCCGACCATCAAGTTCATTGAACACTTTCTCGATCTTCGGTTTGATGTAATCAAGGTCCAGAGAGCGGAACATCAACTGAAATTCCGTTCCTTCCACCATATCCGGCTCGAACATCACGATTCCGCCGCTCTCTTTGTCCACGCCCAAACAGAGTCGGCTGGCGTAGAACTCCTCGTTGTATTTTCCCCATCGTTTTCCATGATTGACCCCAAAAATCAGGAAGAACGGATACTGATCCTGCGAAATTGCCGACCCCAATAATTCGTTCATGAATTGGAGAGCAGGCTTGCCGTTGATTTCGAGGATGACTTGTCCCGCCGCCTTGGTAACAGTGTAGTATTGTGTGGAAGGACGGCAACCGTGAATGATCGCGTGGTCCATCCGAATATTTCCTGAGAAGGCGAGGGCAATCGCCTGGGACGTGCCTATTCCATTACCGATCCATTGGCTGGCTGGATTACACACATGGTCGCCGATCATGCCGACACCGGCTAGATCGGGAAAGAATCCAAGCCCCTTCTCAATTCCGTCCAAGAGATATGTTGCCATCATCAACCGGAGACCATTGGTCCAGTCGGCGGCATCGTAAAAGAGCATGACGGGAGTGTCTTCTTCCGTTCCCAGTGCGGCAAGTCGCTTGCCGAGCCGTTTGCCAGTTTCTTTTTCACCGTCTTTCATTCCGCCTTCTGTCAGCACGTTGCAGCGAACCCCTTCCAACCAGAAACAAGCGATGCCAATTTGGTCTCCGGCATAACCGAAGTGTTCGTTGGTGATGATGCCGACAGCACCACCGCCGTAGATCGGGACAGACTTGCCGACAACAGAAACCACTGCTTCCCGCAGCACTAACGGATCATGTCGGGCGGTGGAAAAGAGCAGTACCAGATCACACGGATCGGTTCTGCCAGCTTGACGTATTGCGATCTTAGCCGCTTGAATTCCCGCCGCCGTGGTTTCTGGATCATCACAATAACCGACTCCGACTTTCATGTTACACCTTCTCTGCATAACCGGCGGACTCATGTCCGTCGCACTTGATTGTCTTCCGGCTCTTCGATGTTGTGCAACGCCAACAATCCAGCGCACCACGATTGTAATCGGAACGAGCATCGGTTGCAAGCGGCTCTGACCTCGTCCAATCCGATTGCAAGTTTCAAAGTAGAGAAAATAGGCATCGTCATTCCCACGAAATCGAGAATCCAGACAATCGGCATATAGTTGTGAATTTTGTCAAAATGGGAAGAATTTGTCGATTTTAACGATTATAATGCCGATATAGCGGTTAGTTGAGAATTCCCTACCCCCCGGAGATTCTGATGTTCCGCTTTGTGGTTACGTTTTGCCTTTCGTCCTTGCTCCTCTGTTCGGTCGGTTGCCGTATGTGCTGTTCACCCTACGATTACTGCGTTCCCGCCCACATCAACCGAAATGATGATTTTCGCGGTTGTGGTCCACAGTATCGGGCAGGCTCTGTTTTTACCGGCGGCGGGTACGGTATGTATGAAACGACCATCAGAGATGGAAACGTTTTATACGTAGGAAACACAGGTGATTTTTATAGCAATGCAGGAAATTACGGAACTACAACGCCGATTTCGACGGTCGCTCCGACCACGCAACGCAGTTCCGACTTCTTGGAACCGCCCCGGAAACCGAATCAGAGTCCGATTGCCAAGCCGCAACCCATTTTAGAGGATGGCGACCAGATTCTTGAACCGTACAGGGCACCCAATGGCACGGTACCGACTGTCGAAGAATTGCTTCAGCAACCGAGACGTGGCACGATGCCGAGACCCATGACTCCCGTACCGATCATCCCTCCGGCAAAGCCAAGAGCGGAGATTCCCTCTTTTGAAGCGGTGCCAATTGAGACGATGCCCTTCTCGCCGAATGATGAAACAACACCGCCGGACCCATTTCCGATAACAATAGAAGGGACAGATTCGCCGATCACTCTCGAAGAGTTACGCCGTCTCGATCCGTCCATTCGCGATGTTCAAATCATCAGTATCGAAGATGCCGCCGTAGGAACGTCAATTTATTGATCCTATTTTTCCGAGTTCTCGTCTTGTCAAAAGACCAAAGGGGACTATAATGGTCATCGTTTTCATGATGGCAGTGTGGTTGTCGCCTGTCGGAATGGGGTCCGGCAATGGAACACAGCGAACCGGGTCAGGTGGGAAACCAAGCAGCCCTAAACTGTTCCTTTCATGTGTCGGATTCCATTCCGGCAGGCGATTTTTGGTTCACGCCGCTTTGCTCTTGCTGTCAAACAGTTCTGTTCTACCGTACCCTCCTTGGAATCGACGTTCCCTTATGGTACACTCGATGTCGGTGCTTTTATTCTTCGCCAGAACAGTTTCAACATGTCCTGTGATCCGTCGTATCTGTCTCCGAAGTTGGAGTTTGGTCCCTACCCACCTGCGGTGGAGGCATCACCCAAGCCGGGAAAGCGGTGCGGCATCTACGCCCTGCTGTGCGGTGCAGAACCATTTTTTGCGGTGATGTTTTGCGCTGGGATAACTCCGCTTATGGATGCCCCGATGGGACACTCGATGATAGTGGACATCATCGCAGTAACCGCTATCATTCTTGTCTTGCTCACCTTACCGTGTGCCACTGCTGGCATCGTTTTGGGAATCATCGGACGCAACACGGAGGGAAGGATTTATGCAAACATAGGACTCTTGCTCTCTCTTGTATTTTGCTTGCTATTGTTTGTGGGAATCGTCATTCTCGTCGTAAGTTCGATTTTGTTTTCCGGAGGTCCAGTGGGAGGTTCAGGAGGGCGTTGTTGCTGAAAAACATGCAGACAAAACACGACGAGCCGTAGCAGGGTTCGGGATAATTTGCTATACTGGGGGGCGGCAAACCACCAATCGTGTATGAATATGGCGGTTAAAATCTTATCCTTTGAAACAACCTGCGATGAGACAGCCGCTGCCGTCGTTACTGACTCGCTGGAAGTGCTGGGCAGTGTAGTCGCTTCGCAAGATTCGCTCCATCAAAAGTTCGGCGGAGTTGTGCCGGAAATTGCTTCCCGCGCTCATTTGGAAAATCTGTTGCCGGTTATTGACGAAACACTCCGTCGGGCAGGAATCACCCTTGCCGATCTCGATGCCATTGCCGTTGCCAATATGCCCGGTCTCGCCGGTTCACTCCTCGTAGGACTCATTGCCGCCAAAACGCTCGCGCTCGCTCTGCAAAAACCGCTCATTGCCGTCAACCATCTGCAAGCGCACATTTACGCCTGTAAAATTGCTTTCAAAGAAGACCCCTTCCCTTGTGTGGGACTTATCGTCAGCGGTGGGCATTCCAGTTTGTACCGATGCAATGGGGCGATTGATTTCACATTCCTCGGCGGAACGATTGACGATGCCGCCGGTGAAGCCTTCGACAAGGTTGCTGCAATGCTCGGTTTGCCTTATCCCGGTGGTCCTTCGATTCAAAAGGTGGCTGCAAACGGCAATCCCAAAGCGTATTCCTTTCCCCGGTCGCTCTTGCATGAGGATCGGCTGGCATTCAGTTTTAGCGGTTTGAAGACAGCAGTTCGGTATCACCTTTTCGGTGTCGGAGATACAAAAGCAGCGAACCCAAGAGCGGCGGACGTTAGTCCGCCGGTTTTAAGTCCGCCGGTTTCGGAATCAGAAATCGCCGATGTCGCAGCGTCCTTTCAGGAGGCGGCGGTCGATTGTTTGGTTGGCAAATCGGTGCAAGCCTTGAAGCAGACGGGACTTTCGACGCTGTGTGTGGGGGGCGGCGTGGCGGCAAATGCCCGATTTCGACAAAAAATGGAAGCCGCCGCACAGGAAAAGGGATTTCGTCTCCTTATTGCTCCGCTCTCACTGTGTACGGACAATGCCGTAATGGGAGCGATTGCCATTGAGCGTTACCAAGCCGGTCTCTTTGAATCGCTTGACCTCGATGTGTCGCCGGGATTGGTACGCCCGGGTTCGTAAACGAAAGCCGGGAGCGAAGGCAAAACGGAGCGACCGGATTATTGAAGCCAGTACGCCACTGTTGCAATCACCAAAAACATGGTACGATTTGCTTACGATGTAGAGATACTTGTAAATTGATGGGTCGCGAAGCCGCAAAAGGGATGGCAATGCACAAAGATATTCAGGAAAAAATTAAACAATTGTGCGACTCAAAAATCACGTTTGAGTCCGATTGGACGGTGAAATTGTATGATGACATTCAGGATATAATGCAGGCAAACCAATGGAAATGCGATGATGTCATCGCGGCTCTTCCAGAAAAACTGCAAACGGTTTACGCGTTGCAAGACTTAATAGCGGCAATCAACTGCGATGGTTTTTTCTCCGTTTTTTACAACAAGCCTCTCTATGAGATTAAGCGGTTGCGCCGTGCCATTGATCTTGCCGAAATGAAGTTGGTCGGTGATCTTTATGACGAGGCTTTTCAGTTGGTGAAGAGCAAATTTACGTGGTCTGACGAACACATCAATTTCGTCACTCAACAGATCAACCAAGGCGACAATCCGGATTGCAACGAATTTTTTGGAGACGAAATTGCGAATCGGTTTGAAGAGATAGAAGAGCAGATTTCGGCAACTCTCTATAATGATTACGAAAAACGATTGGAGTCGTATTTGAAATCGTAACTGCCCAGAGGTCGGCGGCTACCATTGACATCCGTCAGCAAAAGTTCTGATATTTTCCGCCATGGGTCTGTAGGGACGCATAAAAAATTTTCTGCATTTCTTTGCCACCGAGAGAGTGCGTGAAGGATTTTTCAAAATATGTCCTCGGCTCTTGACAAACGACGTTGTTTTTTACTATAATGAATGTCTCGTCGAAATTACGGGGCGTGGCGCAGTCTGGCTAGCGTGCCTGCTTTGGGAGCAGGAAGTCGGAGGTTCGAATCCTCTCGCCCCGAATGGCGGAAACGCCTGTAAAATAAGTGTTTGCGGCACTTTGAAATTTCAGTTGTGTGGATTATTGAAGCGAGCCAAGGGGCGTAATAACGACCTTTGGTAAGAGGAGATTTACCATGCCAAAACTGAAAAACCAATTCCCGAGATTGTACCGGGACAGAAATCAAGCGATTTCAAAGTACAATGGAAAACGGATTTATCACGGTGTTTGGGGGTCACCCGAAGCCGAGAAATCCTACAGGCGGTTTATTGCCGCCTTGACGGAGAACCGTACCTTGCCATTTAAGGTGGGGGAAGGGGGTGGTGTGTTTGTGGCGGAACTTGCCGACGAGTTCTTGGAACACATCAAGCCCCGGATGGGCAAGACTGATTACCTGCACTACAAGTATGCCGTCGCCTATCTGCTCGAAGTGTATGGAGAACTTGCCGTTAACGAATTTTCTCCGAAGAAA
>Ga0123353_10018820_pt1 | contig 10232 bp, 10 predicted proteins | sample TergutLab28metaG_3_FD_92763 | JGI IMG/M metagenome (GOLD analysis project Ga0123353, IMG submission 92763) | Labiotermes labralis P3 segment gut microbial communities from Petit-Saut dam, French Guiana - Lab288 P3 | ecosystem: Host-associated > Arthropoda: Insects > Digestive system > Gut ...
TCTCACAAAAAAATTTCTTCACATACTGCATGCTAAATATTCAATGATATGCTGTTTTATAATACTTGCTCAGCCCATGCTCAGTCCACTCCCAGATCAATCCCATCACTCATCATAATAAAAACGATATATTTAAATTTAATATAAAAATGCAAAATACAAAATATCAGTATATTTACATGAAAATCTTTCCAGTACCCTTCATTTCTGCTCATTTTATTTAACTTCCCTTTTCTCTTTTATCCAGCATTCTTCCTTTTATGCTTCTTAAATTGTCCTCCTTCACATCTTCCCTTTCAGGACAGTCCTTGAGGGTCATGTTGCATATCAATCCAATTACATTCTCACCCTTGGTTCTCCCTTCTCTACATCCATATCATCCTTCCCTGTGAAGTTCATTAACCCGTAGATACAGCCTACAAGTTCCTCCAAAACCCTATACCTATCTACCAAACTACACCATATCACAGTCCAGAAACCCATAATTTTATTGGTGGTAACATTTTTGTTATTCCACACACCTGGGAAAATGTTGATGGTACAGGTGTGGAATATAGTCAAAAGATGAAATTCTTCTGGCACAGCACCATGAAACCTCCCTACACACACAATCCCAGTTTTTCATCCACTTTAATTAGACAACCCCAAATATTCTACTGATTCCTACTACCTTGTTTCCTTTAAATTAATATTAAAGTGTCCCTAGAATGTAACTGTATCTAAAAGGTACATACAGAAACATTTTGCACCTTATTTTCAAAGTTTAATCTACTGTACATTAAACATTAAGAGGGATTTATGGTATATCTTAATTTTGCATTGTCATTCCACAAACCCAGGGTTCCATAGCACTGCTCTACAATACCAATAACATTACTCACACACCACCTACATTTTTTTCTGTTCTCTTTCTCAACCACACAGCCTTGTGAATCGCAGTGCTAATGCATTAGAAATAAATACTTCCCTGCACCTCAGTAAAACACAAAATATCATACATAACCAAATAAAGCATTATTTTCCTAATTTGTTTTCATAGCTATTTTGATGAAAATTAAAGACTGTGAAGTGTGGCTGTCTTATACAGGGCTGACTTATATTCATGTAAATACAGTACAGCATGAAGAGTCCAACCTTTTTCGGCAAAGGATCACAACCATTATTGTGGGCTGGTCCTCTAGCTGCATGTGTAAAAATCACAATAAGTTGCATACCTAACCACCTATATAACTGTGTAATTTGTATACTACATATATAATCGACATAAATGGCCACAGGCCACACAATACAGCCAGTCAAGCCGCAGGATTCACATCCATGAAGTACCTGTACACAACAACTTCAGTACCTCATCTTTTTTAATAATTTTCCTGCACTCGAAACCCACATATGCTAAGGGTATTGGGTATTTGTCACATACCTGCAATGGATAATTCGTATCAGAGTCATAACTGACCTCACTCCCGCACACTTTAAAAGGGACAGGTGGATGGTCTACTACAGAAAGATCTGACACACATATTACTGGTGCATTTATACTTGGCACATATTGAGATGGAGGGCAGTACGTCTTACAAAGCACAAATGATTCTGCAATGAAACAAAAGAAATAGCTCCAATCATATCCATAAAATGGCAAACAAATACAGTGAACAATAGATACATCAAAATGTATGTGTTCAGTCATATCTTAATCGCTTCCTTTAGCCTAAGAGAGTCTGACTGAATTCACACCCCACAAAAAGTTTGGTGTATTTTATATACAGATATTTTATATATGTACGTTGGAAAAAATTAACTCTGTGAGGAATAGATCACCAATTGCCCTTAAACCAATATATATCTTATTATATTTTTAATTTTGATATGAGTGAAGACAGTCTCAAAATTTATGCACTGAACAGAATCTTCAAGCCACTTCACTGAAATAAATTACTCATACTTCCAGTACCTATGCTTGAGTTCCGTGAAGTTCGTGGCTTAGCAACAGTAACTTGTTTGAAGAACAACTGCAGAAGAGATAATAGGACTGCGACATCCTTGCCACAGAATAATTTAGCTAAGAATGTGCCTCCTGGAGCCAACACATTTGTTGCAATATTGAAAGCAGCCAACAGTAACTGTGCTTGGATATATTCATCAAAGTCAGGCAGTCCCGTCACTGGAACACACACAGATCACATTATTTGCAGCTGTTATATTATATCAAAGTTCAGTTAGTTCTGTAATAAGGAGAGCTTCCATGGTAATCAATAGGTATTCACCCTTCATGAAGTTCTGGGCACTTCCATCCTCTAGGGGTATGGCTACATTGGAGCCAGAACCAACACAACACAGCAAACCAACATTTGTCTGGGTATATATCGCATACACATGTGGCTACATTTAATCCGACATGTGTGTCCAGACTTACAGCTACAGAAGGGCTTCTTGTTCTCGGCCGCTGGTACATTTGATAGTGTGGGTTGTGGGATCATTACAGCATTCACAAATGACATCGACGTGAAGTACTGCCATTTCGATGCATGTGTGGTCCCTGCTGTTCAGCTGGATTTTGTATCGTGTAGCTTTTCATTTCTCTCTGATACATACCTCTCAATGTTTCCCACATCTTTTGTGCTTGTTTAACTGAAAGAAACTTTTTTAGGTACTGACTTCTATAAACTTTCACGACATAAATTTGCAATATTTTAGTGTAACATTGTGGGTCTTCGTCGGTTCCTTACTGGCCTGAAAACATTTATGAACTTGTTGTGTTTCATTTAATAAATTAATAATACAATCTGTACAATACAGTAATCAGTATAATGTGAGATTTAAAATGTTATATGTAATAAATGAGAATGCTTGTGCTCTCTGATATTTTTCGACAGGACAGTCGTTCCATTCCCTTTCTTTCTCATTTCAGATGGACCATTACACAGTTGGAAAAATAGTGGATCAAGTTAGTGATGTTCTGTGGAGCAAGCTGTCATTGAAGCACTTAACACTTCTGGACCATGACAGGTTTTTGGACATAGCTGTTAACACCTTGCTGTTGCGCCATGTAGAATGACGTGATTGCTCTTCCATGCATTGTTGACTGGTGACATCTTTTTACGTTTTCTTACATGATGTCCTGCACATGCATTTGTCAGCTGGTCTGGCTCACTTTTTTGCTTCAACATTATCGACAGCTTGATGCAGGATGCATGGGTCTCAACCTACAAATAAACAGACTGGTCATGACCCCCCTATATTTAGAACTATAAGACTGCAACAAAGGGACCACTCATTCAGATACTCTCTCTGCTTTCCTTCAGTTGCAATCATGGCTTTGCATAGGAATGTTCTGCAAGGGGACGATATTTTGTGCGAGTTATATGCAGAGACATGTTCTGATGTCTCTGATTATAGTGACCATGAAAGTTTGGACAGTGGCAGTGACGTCCCACATTTAGTTCACATAAACAATTGCGATTTTCTACTGGTCCACTGACCCCACAATTTCCAGACCCATTTTTCCTCACATCAAGATAATTTTTATAACAGTGTGAGATTAGTGCAGACATTGCTAGACAGAAATGTGAGAGTCTACGGCACTAGGTGGGCTAACATGGGCATTCCACGTGACCTAGAAGGGGAAGGCAAGTGCTTAAAAAAAGGGAAGTCGGTGTTCCAGAGGAATGGTAACATAATGGTGCAAGTATGGAAGGACAAGACTTGTGCGAATGATAAGTATGATCCATTATGCAACAACTGTAAACAGAGTGAGGAAAGACAGGAAAACAAACGTGGAAATAAAGAAAGCCTTATGCTGTTGGCCAGTACAATAAATTCATAAAGGGCATAGAGAAAGCAGGCCAGTACCTCAGTTATTACTCAGTTCTTAAGAAAATTGTAAAATGGTCAAAAAAAGGTGGTACTATATCTGCTAAACTTTGAGCTCTTCAACACATTTTTTGTGTACAGGACACTAAATACAAAGTAAAGTACAAAAACTTACTGCTCGAGGTAGGAAGGTCCCGGATATCGTAAGTCCAGAATCAGAGTCCATTTCTGATGACCTTCAACTGCCAGAGAAGGGGGTCTAAACAGGACCTGCCAGGCAGACTTTCCAGTGATTTCAGAATACATAAACTTGAAAAAATTGTTGGTGGTGGGGAGGGAAAAAGAAGTATCCTGCAAGACAGTGTAAAGTGTGTGCTGCACATAAGAAGTGAGGTGAAACTATAAACATTTGTAAATTCTGCGTTGTTCTGCTTCACAAAGGGTCTTGTTTCGAGAAATACGATTCACTGATGAACTACAAGACTATCTATATGCAGTTACTGAAGTCTCGGGCTCAGTATCATAATCTACAGTGTCATACTGTAAGTAAGAATATGTTATGGGATGAACATTACAAGCATTTAAAATGTACAGGAACTGGGTGTATTTAATTAAAAGACCATCCGGTTGGCAAGGTGTTTAGTTTCAAGAAAGATGGAATTTTCCTAATGTTATCAGCTGCATAGATGGAAAGCACATTCGCATTATATGTCCTACAAAAGCTGGGTCACTGTTTTATAATTTCAAACAATTTATTTCCATAGTATTACAAGGTGTCGCAGATTCTGAAAGCAGATTCATTTTTATAGACATAGGTGTTTATGGTAAGCAAAGTGATGGCGGTACATTTTCTACTGCTACTTTATATCACTTCTTGGAAGACTTTGAATCTACCTTACAAGTTTTGAGGGAAGTGGAACAGAAATGCCTTTCATCATCCTTGGTGATGAGGTGCAATAGATGTAAGAAATGCTTTCAAAGCTTACTTTAACAGCCCTGCTGCAGCTATTCTACCACAGAACCAGTAGGTTTATATGCACTGAGTTTTCACTTTAGCACCACATAATGGAACATTTGTTATGTATAAAGTATATGATAAGTAGATATTCTTAACAATAGTTACCATTCTGATATAAAATGTACCAATATTAAAGATGCTGTATGTATATAAGCAGGTTGTAATCTACATATACTTCATCCACCTGCCTATGAAGATGGAACTGATGGAGGGTTCCGAAACGTCGGCTATTAGAACTCAGACGCCGGGGAATTACCCAAAAGAAAACATATTACAGGTAGTAATCTATTTCATAAGTGTTATTATTTCAGTACTTACCTGTATGTAATGTTTAATTTCTCCCCTATTTCATCCCAAAGCTTTGGTATGAAATCTCTGTTATGGTCATTTTTGTCCCTTTGGTCCCAAAGAGGCATCACATCCCTAACAGGTTCTATTAGATACATTTTGTCCGTTGCAACAACACTCGAATCCTATGCCCACTGCAGCAGGTATCTGACCAGAGTGTCCGCTTGAAACAAACTCACTTTGTTAGCACCAAACAGTCAGGGGAGATAACATTCCAGTCATATCGGTTTCAGTGTAGCCACTGACGTAAAGAGTAATGTTTTTGATTTCTACTTCCTTGCCTGGAGTCTGTCCTGACTATTGTGTTGTGTCGTTTCTGGCTCCAATGTAGCCGTAGCCTAAGGGATCCATACTGCCAATACACAAACTGTTCACAAGACTCGATTTTCATGATTCCATTCAATTTAGAAACCTACACAGAGCATAAAACATGCAAAACAATGCTGACACAGTATAATAATGGTAAAGTTGTCCCATACCATGCCATAAGGGCATATAGTGGGAGCAGAAATACAGCTCCATTCATTTTACCCACAGTACAAGATTGAGGTGAGGGGTCAATTCCATGCCACGGCTGCTTACCTGCGAAAAAGAACACTGGTTTGCATTAAGCAAGAGATGGCAATGCTCCACAGCTGATTTGTATGGATCGGAGAAGAGAAGAATCTCTTGTAGTGCTAGAATGAGAACCTTCAACTGGCCAGTCTGTAGCCTAGTCACTATACTGCTTATTCTAATGCTGAAACTTACAGTGAACCATACAACAAACCTTACCAACAGCAAAACACCATAACATGACCACACATAGATAGAACCTACTTACCATCTGGGGCTCCATCACACAACACAAGGTGTGCATATTTTCCCTCAAAATGTTCTATAATGACTTCAGCAGTCTCCTTCTTGGTAATGTCACCTTGAATCTGCACAACACCTGGCAGAGGAGCCATAGCTTGTAAATCTACAGCCACAAGTTTGACATCTCTCTCCATCCCATTTTTCTCTGACCTGTAAATCAGTTGCTTCATTTGAATTCCATGGTCAACATAAATAGAACAAAATGAAGCATTAATGTCCATCACAAGCAAAGCAAATTAAATGTTATTAAGAATGTGTGTGAAAGTGTGTTTGTGTGTGTGTGTGTGTGTGAGGTTGGGATAAGTTGTAAGCTTATATGTGTGCTTTTTACTTATTTCTTTGTCTTTTTCATTCATTTGTTATTTACTTTGTTTTTTACCTCCTATGCTACTTATTTATTTACTTGCTTTTTAATATATTTACTTATTTATTTTATGGAGTAATTTATTTATTGTTAATTTATTTTATATTTACTTATATATATTCATTTATTTATCTTATTTTATTTATCCACTAATTAATTTACTTACTTTATAATTACTACTTGATTGATTTACTTATTTATTTAGTTTCTTATTCATTTATTTATTCCTTTAGTATCTTGTGGGTGTGCATGTGTGTTTATACTAGCACAGCTAGTGTGGGATGGAGATGCCTCCTCCCCAAACAGCGGAGTCCAACAGCACTGCAAAATGAAAATTTTAAGTAAAAGAAAACTGATTTTCTGCATTCAAAAAAATTCACATTATTGAGCTAAATAAAAGATAGTTAAATAATGAACTATTCTTTTTAATTCCTAACTCTGTTATGGGCAGGCATGTCATTAGCTTTCCCAAGTGCCAAAGTACGTAGCTCTGGCATTGTGCGTGTATGCATGTGGGCGTGTGTGTGAGTGTGTAACATAATGTTGGTAACTAGAACATCTTTATCACATCTGACATATGTGATTTTACTAGTCTGTTTACTCTCATATTGAGTTATCTGTGATTATTACCATTTTAACAGTTGTCCTAGTGGGATTTCTGTTTGGATAGCAGGAGTATGAATACACAAGTGTGGTGTATATGTTGTATTTCATCTGACATAAAATGCCATCTTCTTAAACAAATAAGTAACAAGTAAATGTGAGAGTGGCAATACAGTACTAATCAGTTGCTGATCCTGTAAGTAATTTCAAGAAGCCAATACATAACCGTTATTGAAACTAACTGTATTATCAGCAGAATATTAAGCTGTATCACATGCACAATTTTTGCCTGGACACCAGAGTTAATATAAAGACTGGGTTGTTGGCTGTACAACCCAGGATTGAATTCTGGCAAGAGGCTTGTTTCTTCTCAAAAACATCCAAGACTGGCCTCTGGGATCCACCCAGCCTCCTACTCAGTGGGTCCCACAGGATCTCTCCACAGGTTAAGGCAGCTGGGTCATTAGACTCACCATTCAACTCCACCTACTGCTAAGGTTAAGAATAAATGGATCTGTACCTCCACTCCCCTTATATGCCTTTGTGGTAGCAGTTCAAAAATTTTCCAAAATCTGGGAAGCTACCTCAACATTCTAGATGCCAGAGGAGTGACTAGAAGAAGAAGGTTCCATGCTGAAGACCTTCACATACTAGGTGTCATTACAAATAATTTAGACTTGGGCAACCAGGCACCCCTGATTTGTGCACACCTTCATGGTGTACGTAGTAACAGCTTGACCTGAATTATTAATATGCAAATCTACAACCACGGCTACATTCAAAGTGTATGGACCACACATAAGTGGAAATATTATGGACACCAATGTCCAACATAAAACAAACCTACCAACTTGCACTTTTCACTTAGGGCTATGACAGTTTTGCAAAATCCAGGGAGTGAGCCACCTACACCTCAGATTGCACAGCCACTGGGATTGGCTCACATTAGCCACAAGGAGTGATTTAGAAATAATTACATGAATAAAAAATGCTCCAATTTCCAATCCCAGGCATAACATTAAATGAACTGCCATATTTAACTTAAGGATCTCTATGGGTGAATTTTTTTTCTTCCAGTCTTTGTTTACAGTAAAGTGTAATTTTATTTTGGGTCTGTCACATATGACAATTACTCTGTTACTACAGCAATCCTGTCCTTGTCGCGAGTAAATCGTAATTTTATTGTGGCTGTGTCACATGTGACAATTACTCTGTTACTACAACTACATGCGGTCATCTGTCATTAACACTTACACTAATCTCTCGGACACCACTTGACTCCAGCTACCTGGAGCTGCACACAAGTCTACCACATGAGATATGCCTGTGTACAAAATAAAGAAGCATTAATAAAATAAATTAATAAAATGATAATTGCACAATCAGGAACTAAAACAGGGATGAATTATAAAGTGTAGGGTGAAGACAGTTTATAAAACACAAGTTCTCAGAACAGTTCTGGGCTCCAACATTCTTCAGCCAAACTACCAGCTTCAACATGTGGGTCAACATCACAAACAACTCTTTCAACAGAATACATTCACAGATAGAAATATTCATGACAAAGAGACCAGCATTATGACAATGGTAATAAGCAACCTGTAATCTATAATTAAAAAAAATACATGAATATGCACTTTGTAAGAGTATATGGTTTCTTCAGATACGTACACAGAACTAACTCTTTCTATGCACAGTTTATTTCTGACAACAATTTTCACTTTCTAGGTATTCTTTATGAATTAAAAAAAGACCTATATTGAGATCAGTCTGTCCATATGTACGTTTGTAATCCAATATCTGGAACTCAATCGTGTTACATTTTCATTACATTCCACAAAGAAAACAAGAGTTTTGTGAAAACTGTATAGTGAAAGTCATACTTTAAGGGTCTAAATGAATTTCTGCATGTATTTTCTGTATTACTCAACTGATTTGGGTGAAATTTTGTACAGAAGATTTCTACATAAAGTCACTGAGTAGTTGAGAGTTTTGTGAAAACTAGTGCACTGACAGCTACACTTATGGGCATAAATGACCTCTTCTCCGCCTCTGGGCCTTCATGGCCTAGGACAAACTTTACCTTACAGTGTATTTTGTTGGTTTACATTTTTGAAGGCATAAATAAAATTCTGCCCTTATTTGCTAAATAAGACATCCAATTTAAAAAAAAAAAGGTACAGGGCAAGTACACAAACATTTACTGAATTATTGCGTGCTTCATGAAGACTGGTGGAGTGACAGCCATAATATACTTGGTGACATTTATCTCTGAATTCAGTACAACAAAACCACATATTATGCCACTATGCATTTGTGAGTTTCGCAGAGGTTGGCACAGGCATAGCTATAATTTTCTTATGGGCGTAAATGAATTCACATTTATGTGTGTGCTGTGAAACTCTATGTAATTTTATAAGAAATTAATGTCTTGGTGCAGTCTGTGTACTAAACAAGATGTCAGGCTTCTGCCAGTGTAGATGCAGTCTTCACTCTTCTGGGATGTTGCATGGTGTAGGTTGGGAGTTAGTCTACAACCTATCTGTGCAACATCCCAGAAGAGCAACAACCTCTCTGTATTACATCATAAAGTACGACATATGTGCCCCTTCTTCTTTTGTTTTATTTGCATATTTTGAAGTTGCTTCATAGTTGACAGCTTTATCGGCAAACAGTAGCAGTAGTATTTATTTTCAATGACAGTATCAGTACCTGTAGCAATACTTGGAGTGACAGGAAGTATCTATATGTGAGGTTTTAGGTTACCACAGGAATGTTGCTTCTGGTGGTTAAACTGTGTTGATGGGTGAAACCTTCCTTACATTCAGGATCAAGTAATAAAGAAGACTCACTCTTCAGATATATCTAGTTAATAGCTTGGGAAAGAAACAGCCACTAAATAAATGGCATTATTTTAAAACAGGTGCACTTTTATCAACAATTTTAGCCCTCTAATCTAATTATACTGTGCCACAAAGAAGAAAAAATACACCAAGTGCACTGTGAGCACCAAAAGTTTCAGAACCAATGAAACAGTGCTTATGTAAATAGAGGAAGAACTTTACCTTCTCCTGAAACAAATTAGCACTCTAGCCTACATATGACAGGTACTTCTGCTTACATCTTAACTCATCTGGTTACAACAGTTCGCCCATATTAACACTGTTGTTACTGATTTGTTACCTTTAACTGACAATATGTTTTAAAACTAAGTTATGTTTGGTTAGACAA
>Ga0123353_10018821_pt1 | contig 10232 bp, 10 predicted proteins | sample TergutLab28metaG_3_FD_92763 | JGI IMG/M metagenome (GOLD analysis project Ga0123353, IMG submission 92763) | Labiotermes labralis P3 segment gut microbial communities from Petit-Saut dam, French Guiana - Lab288 P3 | ecosystem: Host-associated > Arthropoda: Insects > Digestive system > Gut ...
GATTTGTTCGGCGGGTTTTTGTTTTTAAATGGTACTATTATTGCGGGTGTTGAACGCCAAACAAGAATGGGGCATATTTTGGACAATTTAGAAAATACTTTGTTTTCAAGAAATCGTGAAAACTGCCGGAAGAATTTAGGTGAATTTATGCTTGAACTTCACAATAATGCAAAACAAACTGCAACATCGAAATCACCTAATAAGTCCTACATGTCATAGTTTATTTTAGATTTACAAAACTGTTATCGTTTGATATGTTCATATCGTGAGCGAAAAATTTGTAATTTTGAAAAATATAGTCAAAAGTTTCAAAACAACTATAGGCGATATTGTGGTTTTAAAGGACTTAAGTTTTGAAATTGAAGAAGGCGAATTTGTTGTAATAGCAGGCCCAAGCGGTGCGGGAAAAACTACTTTGCTCAATCTTCTTGGCGGCATGGACAGCGCAACGGATGGCAAAATATTTGTGGGTGGTAAAGATGTAACCGCTTTTCGCGAAAAGGAACTTACCGAATACCGCCGCGGTGACGTCGGATTTGTTTTTCAGTTTTATAATCTAATGCCCAATCTTACCGCGCTTGAGAATATTGAATTGGCGGTAGAGATTTGCAAAAACCCGCTTTGCCCAAAAGAAATTTTAAAAAGCGTTGGCTTGGAATCACGCGAGAAACACTTCCCTGCCGGACTAAGCGGCGGCGAACAGCAAAGAGTTTCAATCGCCAGAGCGGTAGCCAAAAACCCCAAAATAATTTTATGCGACGAACCAACAGGCGCGCTTGATTATGAGACAGGTAAACGTGTTTTAAAATTGCTGCATGAAATCTGCCGCACGCAAAACAAAACCGTTATTATTGTTACCCATAACAGTGCCCTTAAAGAAATGGCAGACCGTGTAATCGTAATAAAAAACGGGCGTGCAGAAAAAGTAATAAAAAACAAAAACCCAAAAGACATAGGAAGTATAGAATGGTAAGAACTTCTCACTTCGTTCGAAAACCTTGCGGCAAAGCCGTAGGCAAAACTTATTATAAAACGATTTCGCGCCTGTACAAAAAAAATATTTTGCGTTTTACAATAATTGTAACCCTTATTGCGCTAAGTGTCGCGCTTGTCACAGGAATAGGCGCAATAGCACCGCGCATGTATGATGGTATCGAGTTAATCAAAAACAGCCGGACAGAAGAACAAATCGCCTTTTCAACGGGCATCGCAGACAAAATACAAACTATAAGTTACATCTTCCCCGTGTTCTTTATCATCGTTGCAATAATGGTAGTTTTCATAACAATATCCCGCCTTGTCGAAGAAGAACGCGCTAGCATTGCGGTTCTTAAAACAATGGGCTACAATAATGCAAGTATCGTTTTTAAATATGTACTGTTCGCCGCATCAGCCGCAATAATTGGTTGTACTGTCGGGTTAATTTTGGGCTATTTCGGAATTCTGCCCTTGCTGTTTAAAGTTATTGCCGACGAACACAAACTGCCAAAAACAGACTATACTTTTCCGACGTTTGGATTTGTGTCCGCTATGGTTACCCTTATACTGGTTACATTGGTTGCATTTTTTATTACTCTCTCGTGTGCACACGGCAGACCTTCGCAACTTCTTATGCAAAAATCCCCCAAGCAAGGCGGCAAAATATTTTTAGAACGCATGCCCTTTATCTGGAAGCGTTTAAAATTCAAATACAAATCAACATGCCGCAACATTTTCCGTTATAAAATGCGTTTCGCTATGACGGTGTTCAGCGTAATGGGCGCAACTGCTCTTGTGTTTGTCGGCGTAGCATTATTTTTTGTGCTAAAAAACGAAACGATGGTGGGAAGTATTGTACCAATAAGCGTGGTATTAACGGTATGTTCGGTATTTTTAGCCGCACTTATAATTTACAACATAACAAATATAAATATCGAAGAGCGAAAACGCGAAATCGCAACGCTGCGCGTTCTTGGCTATAAGAATATTGAAGTCTGCGGTTATATTTTTCGCGAATTATTTTTCCTTGTTGCCATGGGAATTGCGCTTGGCTTGCCGCTGGGATTTTATTTTTTAAAATTCTTAATGGATTCGATGAGCTTTGGCGCGATTGAAAGTGTCAAATGGTATGTCTGGATAATCGTTACCGCGCTTTCGTTTGTTGCTCTTGCTCTTGCAAATTTGCTGCTGTTCCGAAAAATCCATAAAATAGATATGAACGGCTCGCTAAAAACCGTGGAATAATTACGCCCACGCTGACGATATTGCCAAGCCCCCAAGCGCAGCCGCCAACACGGGAACGGCAATAATAATTCCATACTTAAGGAAACTAAGGAAACTAAAATTTATATTATTCTTTTTAAGAATTGAAAGCCACATAATTCCTGCCAGCGCTCCTACCGGAGTAAGAAATGCACCAATGTTTGAACCAATAATCGTTGCAAAAACTCCGCTGGCGGGAACGCTTGAACTTAGTAAAATCGACGTGAACAAAACGCTCATCGGAATATTGTTTACAAGATTGGCGAACAGCACGGAAACAATGCCAAAAATAATTATTGTATTCCGTGTGCCAAGCAGGTTTCCCAGTTTCATGGTTACTTCGTATTTATCAAGTGCTAAAACCATAATAAACATTGCAATAACAAAAGGTACAAGTTCCCAAGGCGTTCGAGCAAGCGTCTGCCCGAGCTCTTTTGGCTTCTCGCGTTTTATTAATGCAAAGGCCAACACAATTATAATTAATGCCCCGACGGAAACACAGGCAATAAGCCACATCTCGATATTTATATAAGATGAAATCACAAGCAAAACCGTGGTAACGGCAAGCAATCCAAGAGTAATAAAAAGCAACGGCTTTTGTTCAATCGAAATTTTTTCCGCAGTCCCCGATATCGGAGTTTTTAAGGTTTTGCGGAACAATAAAAACATAACAACATACGCTGTTACAGCCGCAAACAGTGTCGGCAATGCCATGACTTTTAAATACTGGACAAAGTCAATTCCGCTTGACGTTGCCAGATAAATGTTCGTGGGATTGCCGATAATCAAAAGCATGCTGCATGTATTTGCGGCGACAAAACAGGAAACCAAATAAGGAATAGGATCAACTTTTGCATTTTTCGCGAAGTAACAAATAAACGGGGTAAATGTCAAAATCACAATATCATTTGAAGTAAAAATTGTTACAAGTGAAACAGTAACATACAGTGCGGTAAAAAGTTTAATTTGACCGGAACCGGCTTTTTTTAACACCGCATTTGCAAGCCATTTAAAAAAGCCTGTTTCATCCAAAAAAATTGACAAAACTGTCATTGATAAAAACAGTACAAGAATTTTAATCGGATTGATTGCGGTGCTTGCTGTCAAGCCGCTAAAAATTTCTTTGGGACTTATCAAAAGACATGCCATCAAAATCAAGGCCCCTAAAAGGGGTATCAGCCAATAAGTGCTGACCATAAACTTTTTGATTTTTAATTTCGGTTTTAAAAGTGTAATTGCAATCATGCCGAAACAACTTAACGCAGAAATTACGATGACATATATCATGAATGCACCTTATCAATTTATGTTGCAAAAAGCAATCATTGTGTTCAAGAAGGAGTGGACAAAATCGAGGGGACAACATTGCTTTCGCTGGGTCCTCACTCTTATTTAATTGCCGCTTTGCGGCACTGATTTAGGCGTTGCGGAGATCGCTCAATCAATATTTTCCCCTCGATTTTGTCCACTCCCGTTTAAGAATTTATCCGGATAGTATCTGTATTATTTTTTCGCTCAAACGCAAACACATTTCTATCTTTTATTTTAAGTTCCTTAAAAAAGGAAATTGCTTTACTGTTGCTGTGACCGTAGTTTTTGGGGTTGAACGCATTTTCTTTCTTATATAATTCATTCATAAAAGTCGAAAAGTGCATCCAGCCATCCGATTCTGCCTCATTCTTAATTATGTCTTTTGCAATTTCGATCAACCGATTATCTATCGTGGTTTTTTCTTTTTTACTTTCACCTTCTGCCAACAATACATCCATTAAAATAAACCGGTCACAAGCGGCTCGGAAAGATTGGGGTGTCTTTTTCTCGCCGGCACCAATTACCGTATAACCTTCATTACGGAATCGGGTTGCAAGTTTAGTAAAGTCACTGTCACTCGTTGCAAGACAAATACAATCAACAGTGCCTTTGTAAAGAATATCCATAGCATCAATAATCATCGCAGAGTCGGTGGAGTTTTTACCGCTTGAGTAGGAGTATTGCTGCATCGGTTCAATGGCAAACTCTAAAAGTAACTGTCGCCATCCTTTGGCTTTTTGACTTGTAAAGTCTCCGTATATGCGTTTGTACGTTATATCTCCGAAACTGTGCAATTCTTCCATCAAAACGGAAAAATATTTCTGCGAAACGTTTTCCGAGTCAATCAACAGCGCAATAGTTTTATCTTTTATTTCCATGCATCAATATATCACCCTTGCAAGCATTAGTCAAACCTGTTAATATTTTAATATGGGAAAAATATTTATTAAAGACGGCTTTTTAATTAATCCTTACGATCAGCGGGAGGGTGTTGCTGATATAACAATTCGGACTGACGACGAAAGCGTTCGGATAATCGACGCAAAGGGCAAATGGGTCGTACCCGGTCTTACTGACTTGCACACGCACTTTCGTGACCCGGGCTTTACACATAAAGAAGATATTAACTCCGGACTGACCGCAGCAACCCGCGGCGGATTTGCCACAGTTGTAACAATGGCTAATACTTCCCCTGTTACAGATAGCCCGGAAAAAATAGCTTACCAGATACGAAAATCACAGGAGCGCAAACTTGCAATGTTGTTGCCGGTAAGTTCCGTTACTAAAAATATGGACGGAAAAGAACTTGTGGATTGGCGGGCAAATTTGCGGGCAGGCGCAGCGGCCTTCAGCGAAGACGGCAAAGCAGTTGAAGACTCGGATCTTTTTGAGAAATTTATGCGCGAACTATCAAATGAACAAATTCCGATTTTAACTCATTGTGACGGTGAAAAAGGAGAGGAATATTACGTCGAGCGCGACATTGCACTTGCAAAGAAAACAGGCGCGAAACTACACATCCAACATGTAAGCCTTGCCGGCAGCGTGGAATTAATAAGAGAAGCAAAAAAGAAACTTAAAAACCTTACCGCAGAAGCAACCCCGCATCATTTTTGCTTGAACGCCGACGCACTAAAACTGCACGGACCAAATGCCAAAATGTCACCACCCTTGCGTACAGAAACCGACAGACAAGCAATAATCCAAGGATTGCAAGACGGAACAATAGATGTAATCGCAACCGACCACGCTCCGCATGACGCCGAGGGAAAGGCATCAAACAATCCCCCCAACGGAATAATCGGGCTTGAGACTGCGGTGGGTCTTTCTTTAACCGAGCTTTATCATACCGGCAAACTTAGAGAAATAGAACTTATAAAAAAGTTTACAAAAAATCCGGCAAGTATAATTCATCAGCCCAGCTACAAATACGGCACGTTTACAGTAATTGATCCCAACATGGAATGGACGGTAGACAGCAACGAATTTGCATCCAAATCAAAAAATATGCCTTACGATGGTATGAAACTGCGCGGCCGCGCCACACATACCATCCGTAACGGCGAAATTATTCACGAACTTTGAAAGAACCTGCTTGACTAAAATTTAAATCTTAATCTACACTACGACATGACAAAGAAAAAAATCGGATTGGCATTAGGCGGCGGCGGGGCCCGCGGATTCTGCCACATCGGCGTATTGCAAGTTTTACAAGAGCATAACATTCCCATTCATGTTGTCACGGGCTGCTCTATGGGCGCATTAGTTGGCGGCGGTTTCGCCGCAGGCATAAGCGCAGAAACAATGATGGAAGTCGCAACCAGCACAAGTAACCACACTGTCTTTGACCTTGATTATCTTCGCATGCTCAGACTCCGCCCCGGTGAAGGCGGCCTTGCCAAAGGCGAACGCGCAATGACCCTGTATAAAAAATACGTTGGCGAAAAGCTTATCGAAGAATGTGACATAAAATTCGCCGCGATTGCATCCGACCTTGTGTCAAAAAAATTACATGTATTCAAAACCGGCCCCATATGGCAAGCCGTACGCGCCAGTATGTCAATCCCCGGCCTCTTCCATCCGGTACGCATTGACAATAAAATACTTGTCGACGGTGGTGTGATGAAACGGATACCGATTGAAGAAGCATATAAACTTGGTGCAAATTTTGTCATTGCCGTCGATGCAATCGGCCCTCCGGTAGACATTGAAGAAGACGCAAACTCTATGTTCAAAATAATTGAAATATCTTATCAAGTCTTGGACTGGAAAGCTGCACAACACGAAGTCAAAAGCGCCGACATTCTCATCACGCCAAAAATGGGTGCAAAATCCGCATTCAAGTTCAAAAATAGCGAAGAGTCCATTCAAGCCGGACGCGATGCAGCGATTGCCGCTTTGCCGCAAATATTCAAAATGCTGGGAATGTAAGGCGCGGTACCTGTGTGTCCCGAAAGTATTTTTAGAATTATTTTTTGTTCGGGTCTGTACACTCTTGGTATGGACCGTTGTTACGAATGGTTAACGTAGTTACGGTACACGCTTGATAAAATACACCCGTTACGAAGCGGCGACAAAAGAACAAAAAATTAAATTCTAAAAATACTTTCGGGACACACAGGTACCGCGCCTTACAGTGGAAATATTTTCTTGCCGTGTTCGCCGTTGACAATTTGCGCGACTGCGGAATAAAATGCCGACAAGCCGCAAAAAATTCCGATTACACCCGCCGCAACCAATACCCCGTTAACATCTGTAAACTTTGCGATACTGAGCATCAAAAACAATAATGTAAGCGAACCGAAAACGATTTTAGTGGTATTATTGTGCTTAAGCGCTCCCACAAACATAAACGCAGTGAACAGTCCCCATACCAGCATATAGAACCCCATTGACAGGGGATTTGCTTCAGGAAGGTTAGTCGGATTCCACCAAATTAATATAAGCGACCACCAGAAAAACCCGTAGGCCATGAACGCCGACCCGCCGTAAGTGTTCCCGTTACGGAATTCCAAAATGCCTGCTATAATTTGTGCAAACCCTCCAAGTGCAAATCCCATAGCGGCTATCATAATGTTGAGTTCAAATACGCCGGCATTGTGCAAGTTAAGCAGTATCGTTGTCATACCGAATCCCAATAAACCAAGTGGTCCCGGATTCATTTTCTTTGTTTCTTCCATATTTATATATATAGAACCTTCATAACTGGTTGTCAAGAGTTCTAATTCATGCTACATTGGAAATCAAGAGGTGACGAATGAAATTTCACAAACCCGAAAGCGAATTATATGTTTGGAGCGAACTGGGGCCACAAGCCGCCCTTGAACAAACCACACACCTGGCGATTGCCGCCCACCAGGACGATGTCGAAATCATGGCGTATCACGGCATAATTGAATGTTTCGGCAAATCAGACAAACATTTTTCCGCCGTTGTAGCTGCTAACGGTGCAGGCAGTCCGCGTACGGGAATTTACAAGGATTACACCGATGCAGAAATGGTGGAAATTCGCAAACACGAACAGCGCAAAGCCGCATTCGTGGGAGAATATTCAGCCCTTGCGCAACTCATGTATACGTCAGCCGAAATAAAAGAAAACGACCCTGCCGTCACCAAAGACATCTTTAAAATATTACAAGCCGCAAAGCCCGAAATAGTCTATACACACAATATTGCAGACAAGCACGAAACCCACGTTGCCGTTGCCCTGCGCGCAATTACTGCGATACGGCGTTTGCCTAAGGAACTTCGTCCCCATAAATTATACGGCTGCGAAGTCTGGCGCGCGCTTGATTGGATGGAAGACGGAGATAAAGTTTTATTGAACGTAAGCGGACGGCAGAACTTGAACTATGCCCTGATAAATGTATTTGACAGTCAATCAAGCGGCGGAAAGAACTACGGCGCAGCGGCAACAGGCAGGCGCCTTGCAAATGCAACGTTTTCGTCATTCAAAGACACCGACACTCACACTCATACAATTTACGCGATGGATTTGACACCGCTTATACTTGATGATTCGATGGACATTCAACAATTTGCGCTCTCCCACATAAATAAGTTTATCAAAAGTGTGGAGGATAAAATATGCAAATTGTCACAGTAAAATCATATGACGAAATGAGTAACCTTGCTTCGAAAATGATAGCAGAACAAATCAAAAGCAAACCCGACAGCGTGCTCGGTCTTGCAACCGGGTCTTCGCCGGTCGGAACATATGAAAAGTTAATTAAACGACACAAAAGAGACGGGCTGGATTTTTCGTGTGTAACGACATTTAACCTTGACGAGTACTGCGATCTTAGCCGCAAACACCCGCAAAGCTATTACACATTCATGATGGAAAATTTGTTTTCACATATAAACATTCCGTCGAAAAATATCAATTTCCCTGACGACAACTTTGAAAAATACGAAAAGAAAATTAAGAACTCCGGCGGCATTGATTTACAATTACTAGGTGTGGGCCACAACGGGCATATCGGCTTTAATGAACCCGACGATGTGTTTCACAACAAAACACATAAAATACAACTTGCCGAGTCCACAATTCGAGCCAATGCGCGCTTTTTCAACAGTATGGACGATGTTCCCAAAACTGCAATTACTATGGGTATCGGAACAATAATGGCGGCAAAGAAAATAATCTTGGTTGCCGGTGCAGATAAAGCATCTGTAATAAACGAGTTAAAAAAAGAAACCGTGTCGCCGCAGTTTCCTGTTTCAATTTTGCATTACCACCCGAACTGTACAATTATTCATGCTTCGTCGTCGTAATCTTCATCTTCATCGTCATCATCTTCTTCTTCGTCATCATATTCATCATCGTGCTCGCCCATTTTTTGTGCCCCCTTTTATACATTAAATTTAAAGTGAATTATGTCGCCATCTTTTACAATGTAGTCCTTTCCTTCCATGCGGACCTTGCCCGCCTCTTTGGCTTTAAGCATCGTTCCATATTCCACAAAGTCATTATACGAAATCACCTCGGCACGTATAAAGCCGCGCTCGAAATCGGTATGAATCTTGCCCGCCGCCTGCGGAGCGCGTGTGCCCTTTTTAATGGTCCAGGCACGAACCTCGGGTTCTCCTGCTGTTATAAAGCTTATGAGTCCAAGTTTTTTGTATGCCTCGGTTATTAACCTGTCCAAGCCACTTTGTTCCAAACCATATGCCGCCATCAGCTCTTTGCGCTCGCCGTCATCTTCGATTTCTGCAAGCTCCGCTTCTATCTGTGCGCACAGGCGCACCACGGATTCATCTTTGAGATATGGAGGTGGTACGTCATAATCAGACGTAACGGGTGCTATTTCGTTTACACAATATATAACCGGCTTACCGCGCAAAAGCGGCACATCTTCGGCGGTCTTTCCTCTAGCCCCGCGTTTTTCTTTTGTTTCAAGATCCGCCAATTCCAATTCAATGTTAATCGTTTCAATGTCACGTAACGGATCAATGCTGCCGTCAACGTGGATGATATCCGGTTTTTCAAAGGCACGGACAACATGCACAATGGCATCAACCTCGCGGATTTTTGCAAGGAACCTGTTGCCCAGGCCTTCGCCCTGGCTTGCGCCTTTTACAAGACCCGCAATGTCAACAAACTCAATAGTAGCGTGCACTACATTCTTTGCCTTGTAATGAGCCGCCAAAAAATCCACGCGCTTGTCCGGCACCGTAACAATTCCGATGTTTGGTTCTATTGTACAAAACGGATAATTGGCACTCTGCGCCCCCGCCTTCGTCAACGCATTAAACAACGTACTTTTCCCAACATTGGGGAGTCCTACAATACCTATTTTCACGCTATTACCCTTATGAAGGACATTTACCACACCGGCAACCGACGGGGTGCCTTCCCTTAACACTTACGTTATTTTTAAAGTAAGTCGTACCGGTAGTTCCCATTCTGGAGTTGGTTAGAGTTGCCTTGTAATTATTCCCATATACCCGTTGTATGTTAGGATAGGAGTTCACTATCGCCTGAGCGAACGTGTTGGGTTTACCGCCTGAACCGCATGAACACAATGTAACGCTGTTTACCCCCGGGTTCGTAAGGTCAATACCGTGGTAATAATTCAGATACTTTGCAAAAGTACCATCAGTTACTGCCGCCGGGCCTAAAAACCTCATCCCGGATTTGCCGGTTATCCCGTCCGGGTCATATACCTGGATACCAC
>Ga0123353_10018822_pt1 | contig 10232 bp, 9 predicted proteins | sample TergutLab28metaG_3_FD_92763 | JGI IMG/M metagenome (GOLD analysis project Ga0123353, IMG submission 92763) | Labiotermes labralis P3 segment gut microbial communities from Petit-Saut dam, French Guiana - Lab288 P3 | ecosystem: Host-associated > Arthropoda: Insects > Digestive system > Gut ...
AAATACAGGGTTATTTGAAATGATTGTCGGGGTTTTAACAACTTGTCATACACAATACACTTGAGATAGCAGTATATGTATTTCTTTATTTGATAGAACAACACTTGAAGTTTTTGTTACATACCTTACAGGTGCTCTGTATGTGCACCCTTTGTGATTCTACAAACATCAACACAATAATGAAATGTAAGTACACAAAACGCCTTTTCACTGCTGTTCGCTGCCATCTTAGTAAATTAGTAAACTGCGCTCCAAGCGGAGAAATGCATAACTGCTGCACACTGCACATCATAAAAGAAAACTTTGATAATTTCTAGATCCATCAGTGCAACTACATACTCCTATCTCAAGTGTATTGTGTATGACAAGTTGTTAAAACCCCGAGAGTCATTTCGAATAACCCTGTATATCAGCTGCTAAAAAAACATACAGGTATATTTGACAAGGCTTATAGGAAGACAATTTTAGGACTGACAATACATGCTAAATGTGTATTGATTCCACATTTTGGGAAGAAAATTATAATTAATTCCATGGAACAGATTGTAACTGCAGGCCCGCATAGTTGCTCTGCTGGTCATGATATTTTCTGTGCATTATCAATCCCATACCTTCCCCACCTCTTGTTATTCTGAATGACATTTAACAGGTTAATGGTACAATTTTATGTGGCTATTCCTCATGTAACAGGTGGCAATAAAGTGTAAAGTTGTGTGTTTCAGCTGATTATCTGACGGCACCTGATGTTGCTGCTGCTAGTTTGGGCATTGTATGTGGCTCCCGTGCGCACTTGGAGGAACAGTCAATTTCCTCCCGCTCATATTTTCGAACATTTCTCATGTATGGCTTCCACTTCCTAGTATGGCTTTTCTCAGTCCGGGAAATCGGAGACACACAGTGCGGTTTCAAGCTGTTTACGAGAGAGGCTGCACGTCTCTGTTTTGAGAGTTTACATGTGGAGAGATGGTGAGTTTTGTATATTTCATTGTCTCTCAGCTGGTGAATGATGTTTCATACATGGAGAGTATGAAGCTGACAGCATATTTAATTTGGATAATTATCTTTCCCCCCTAATTTTAAGGAATAAATAATTTATTTTTTTTTAATAAGAAAGCACATTGTTTTTCCTTAGTACGGAATTGTGCTGTGCATGTTGTGCTTGATGGGCGACATGTACACTTAATTTGTCTTTGCTGTTTTCTGCTTGTTCACTGCTTTAAAAATGTATGTTTGCACTTTTGTTTTCTTATGTTACAGGGCATTTGATGCAGAATTATTGTACATTGCACAGAAACTCAAAATTACCATTTCAGAAGTAGCAGTTAATTGGACTGAAATCGAAGGTAATTATGTTAAACGTCTTTGAATGGAATGTGAAGTGTCAGCACCAGAGGCATGCCACAGTGTGACTTTAATCCAGTTCATACATCATAACATATTTCAATAACTGAAGATCCTAGAAATTGAAATGATATATAAAGGCCTAATTCTTGAAGCAAGTTATTCTGAAATATACATCACACCATGCCCTGAATAGTTCTTATGTGTTTTGTTCTGTACTCTAGTTTATGCATGTAAATCCATAGCGCACGAAATTAAAATGGGCAAGGTGCACTCTGCTTTTTTTGTAATTGGCAGATTAATTGATTTGGATTCTTGACCCCTCATGATGGGACTGACAGTTCGGTAAGAAATTACCACTACTGAGCGTGTAATAACCCAGAAGAGCACAGTTCTCAAAAAATGCCTTGTCGTAAAACCCTCTGCCGTTATAAGTTATGTCAGGATTCCTTCATGAGAAACGTTGGCCACCCCTCATATAGATTAAAGTCATCTGAACCTCTGTTAGATGGGCCTGGGTAACTGAGTTGGAATAGTGGCTCACTACCTGCCTGACGGTCCGGGGATTGTATTCCAGTGAGAACAGAACTTTCCATACCCACCCAGCCCATGTACAATGCGTATCAGGTCTCTTTCCCAGGCGTAAAGTGGTGAGGGCATGGCGTTTATCCTCCTTCCCCCAATCTGATGCTGAGGTTGAGGGTAGAGCTATACCTCTTCTCCACTTTGGGTTTTCGTGGCCTGTTCTAAGGTGAACCTTACCTAACAACCCCTGTTATGAGCTCTTGTTTGGTGTGTTCATGATGCTGTGGAATGTATATTAGACTCAATCCTGGCTCTCTGTATGGACATAGCAGTGAGAACATATTCTCATAAAACTTAATGTTGGACAGTTTAATGAGAGGTTGTCATGTCTTTAAAATTTTGGTAAAAATCAGACAAACTGAATGGACACTGCATGAAAGTTATGTGTTTCTATGCTTGTCTTTGACGTAACTTGTTAAATATTTATTACAGTGAAAAATATCACAGACATTACACACATGAAAGTATTTGTGTGTCCATACATGCGTTTCTGTGTGTGAAGTGTTAATGTTTATCATTCGTTCGTTTGTTCATTCGTTACACAGTTGACTTCTTGCCAGTGTGAGTATCCAGAAACAGTCAGTAGTTATGTGTGATGCATGAGAAATGTTGGCCACTATGCACTAGGATTTATGAATGTAACGTTATTACGTAGTAATTACCGGCATGTTTCAGCTATTCATGTGGCGATCTTCACACAACTTGTCAAGTTATGTGTCAGTTTGTTAATTACTAAATATTATTGTTCATACTGTGGGTCCGGTAGCTCAGTCGGTATAGCGACTGACTAAGGGCTGGACGGTCCGGGATCGAATCCTGGAGGGGACGAGATTTTTCGCCAGTCCAGACTGGCCTTGGGGCCCACCCAGCCTCCTGTACAATGGGTACCAGGTCTTTCCCGGGGGTAAAGTGCGGCCAGGGCATGCTGCTGACCACTCACCCCCTTCTAGTGCCACGGTCATGGGAGAGTAGAGCTATACCTCTACCCACCCTCTGGACCACACCGGGCCTGTAACAGGATCACTTTACCTTTACCTTTACCTTTTGCTGTTCATACTAATATTTACTTATTATAAGGAAAGAGTTTACTGCAGGCTTAATTTTTTTTATTTCAAGGTCGCATTATTTTAGCCATAATGTGTTTGTTAAAATATGCAAGTACATTTAAAATAGTTGGATTTATCATTGCTTTCCTAGAAATAATCAGATGTCATCAGATGCTGGCATTATAAGGTGCAAATTTGGAGGGAGTAACAATAAAAGCACTAGAACTGTGCTTACACTTTCCAGCCTATTAGAGTTGTGTGTTGCTTGCATTGTGACAAATATAGCTTGAACAGCTGTCTATTGTTGCTGTAAACAGCTGCTTGTACAGAATGCAGCATATTGTAATCATTTACTCAAACTTTGTGAGCCAAAGGCTTGAAAGAACTTATATAGCTCAGATACAAAATAAAATTGACTCAGAGATTTTTCTGTATAGAGATTTCATTGTGTCTTTCCTTTGTCTTCAGGTTCTAAACTGATTCCAGTATTGAGTTGGTTACAAATGGGCAAAGACATATTCCTTATCTGGTTACGGTATCATATCGGTGCCTGGAAGCTTGCCAAGAAGACAGCTTGAGGAAAAGAAAGGATTTTTCTCAACATTCCAGCACAGAAAAAAATGTGGAAAAGGAGAAAAGCTTTTTTTTTTTGTGGATCACACATGTACGCAGGCTATTTGTTATATGAACTTTATTTTAAAATAATATATGAATCAGTGTGAATTACACAGTATTATCAATCAAGAAAATAAATATATGACAGAAGTTATTCTTGTGTTATTGTATTTATCAGCTCTTGAGCCAATTTCATGTGCTTTGTTCTGTTTTCAGTGTCATTGTCCACAGATGCAGTACCTGCAATGATGTGCCATATATTTTGTGTTGAATACATTGACTGAGATGTAAAATACTACTATAATAGAACATTTTTTTTTCTTGCCCTTGATAGATAATTTTGCGTTTGTCCCAGTGGGTTGTGATTTATGGATAGCTAATGCAAGATTTGAGATTCGCATAGTGGGGTTGAAGATTCAGGTTGTCTGGGTCGTTACACTGTGTAACTTTATAAGTAGTCCTGGGTGTTTTGAAGGATCATGATGTCTTTATCTTTAGGTCAAGCAATCGAAGAAGATTCTGGAGAGCTGAAGACCTGAAGATGAAGGCTCTATGATCCTTTAAAACGTGAGGAACTGTCTAGCTAACAATGTGTTGTAACATCAGCATACTTACCTTTATATTTACGTATAATTTGTAAAAAGTATGGCATGCAAAATGTAGACACAGTTCTGTATGAGCAGAAGAGTGGGGACAGTGTAGTCAGTGTGGCCTGGATGATTAGGAGTTTGATTGCAGGTAGGGGGCAGATATTCTTCTAATTTCAAGAGCATCTAGACAAGCTCTGGGGTCCGTAAAGCCTAAATCTCTGCATGATTCCATTCAACAGTCATGAATTTTGTGAAAATGAACTTCATGAACGTCATACTGTACTTGACAGGGTGGAAATTAATGTTATCTCGTACAGTCCATATTTGTGGACTGATATTAGTGAAATATGATACATCTCTGCAGTGCATTTGGGGACGTGGGAGTTTCTTGAAAATTTGTGCAGCCATAGCTGTGCATTACATAAGGATGCACATGACTTTCTAACGTTAACTGCGTGTTTCTTGACAAATTTTTGTGTAGCTAGGTATAGTACTGTACCCAATGTGTGTGAATAATTATTAGTTTCAGGAAAATAGTGTGGTGGAAGCCACAATTTATTGAAGGACATGAATGAAAACTTGTTTGCATCTTTAGCATTTTTTGCCCCACTTGGATGTAATTCTGTACAGAAGCTGGTCAGGTAATGCCACTGAGCATCCGTGAGTGTCAGGGAAATTGGTTTAGTGAAAGTCATTCATCCTCAATCGTCCTAACCTCTGAATATGAAATGCATTTTCTACCTTGTGCCCTGCCAGCGCAGTCATCGTCATAGTCACTTGTATAGCTGTAATAGTATAATTCCCAAGCATGCATGCCTTTCAAAATAGACTCACTATTCTGATTTCACATTTTATCCACCAAAAATAATACCAGTGGGTAAGATTTAAAAGAAAGACAGGCCATGTACATGTAATGTAACATTGAGATGCGTTCGTTTAACCATTGTTGCCAAGAAAAGCAGTACTTATTACATATTCTGAGTATGTTTCTAGCCTGTCTGTTTCTGCAATATTTTTTAGCGGCACAATTTTCGGAAAAGTTACCGAAAATTAAATGTATTTTGATTTTCTCAACAACTTGTGTCTCAAACATTTCTTATTCTCCGAAGAACTGAGCGAGATATTATCATAAATGTGCGTACGTCTTCATTTAAAGTGCCCGTTATTCTTGTCAGATTTTAATGAAACTTGAATTTTGTCGACAGATTTTCGAAAAATCCTCAATATCAAATTTCATGAAAGTCCGTCCATTGCGAGCCCAGTTGTTCCATGCGGGTGGGCAGACAGACATGACGAAGCTAACAGTCGCCCTTCGCAGTTTTATGAACGCACCTAAAACCCAACGTCTGATTCGACAAGCAAGACTTGTTGCCAAAATTCGTGGAACTCTTGAAATAACCCCGCGTGTCCGCGGCACACAGGTTGGTAACCTGTGATCCAGGGGATATCCTCTCGATTTAAAAAGAAAAGCCTCGCTTTTAATGACATTCTCAAGGGTGCATACGATCTTTTCTGTGTTTATAAATTCTGCGAACCGGAGGGCGATCGGGTAACTTCCTGCCGGTAGTAGACGCCATTTTGGTATCTTCTTTAGGTTTTTACTCTTTAAATAGCCACGCAACATTCTCTTCTGTAAGTGAAAGCCAAGGATTGGTGTATCCATGTGGATGTTAATAGAACTGTTTGCATACAACTTCAAAGCATCCACGAAATTTTGTTTCGTGTGTTTGTTGTTGCTACTGTAAAGTTAGCAGGAGCAATATCAAATTCGGCAGTGGTATATGCTACTGATAACCACTTATTGAAATGCGACTTGATAATTAAAGGATGGAACTTCCGTAAGAATAATTACGTATATTTCAGCAGTGATATCGACTGTCCATAGAACAAGGTAAAGCTGTCCCTATACAGACCTGGACAATCCCCTAGGGCTCCAGGAGTTTGGGGCTCCCAGAATTTCTAGACAGCATATGAAGACAGAAATGTTGCCAGCCCTACGTACCGGCCGCCTTTACTTTCAAGGAGATACCCCTGGTACTCATTTCTGTTGGGGGCTGAGTTGCATCCAGGATCATAGTGCTGCCGGAAGGATTAAGTAAATGACCCCATAAGGAAACGAACCCGCGGCCTTCCGGCTTGCAACGCAGTGCCCATACAAGAAGACAATCCTTATTATCAATATATACAACTTAGACGAACTTCACTGTAATCAGAGCGTGTTTGTTGTTATGTTGGTGACAACGATAGATTCACAATTGGAACAGATCTAGGCCAAAATTTCTTTTGATTTTAGTATTCTGTTTCCGACAGGTTTACAGGGACTGTGAAGGAAGCGGTGTTGTGTATTTTCGTAGATACGTACCTAAGTTCAGAATAAACGTTCCGATTGCACTGCCAGCTGGACCCTGAATGTGCAGGTGACAAGTTCCTACACGATCACACTTCGTAACTTTGTTGCCCCGACGCGCTCAGTTTGGTAGGTGATCCTCTTTCGGGAAACGGGCGTGGTTCACCGAATCACATATAGTTTTAATTATTTCTTATTTTACTTGTTTTATTTACTCAATTTATTCTTGACATAAAATAATGGAGCGCTATATCCAGTAAAACAGCTAGATCTTTTCTAGGAAACTGACACAGTCACTTGTACTCCTCTACTCCTACACACTCGTACGCGACTGAATTCGCACTGGATTGCTAGCGTCCGTTGTCCGCTGCTAACGTTTTCTCATTTAAATCTCACCCCTCTTACCTATCACCAACGGTCCTGAATATACGTTGACAGATTAACTTACAACGCATGCCATGAACCGTCCGTAACTGACGCCAGCAATCATAAGAAACAACTGTACTAAAAATGATCGGCTACAAGTTCGTTAGAAACATCGGTGCCTACCAAAGTACACCGTAGCACATTCCAACAGAACGAGACTTTTCTTTCGAAGGAATGTCCTGCTCCGTCTTCAAGTTCTAAATTTACCCTGAATACAAAGGTGGCATTTATATTACAACAGTTGGTACACACCTAGCAGATTACTCTGTGTCACAGTATTCTGCACACTCACGGGGTCGAAACCTCACTCTGTTATTACTGAAAATGACATCATGCGATATTATGGCAAATACCGCCAACTATACAAAGCCTATGTTCGATTCCAGTCCAATCTCTATGGAATTTTGGTGGTCAAAATCGCACTGGGGCGGGTTATTCTTCAAGAAGACATCTTCGATTTTCCCCTGTCATTCTACCATTGCTTCACACTCCGCTTTCATTCATGCACCACCGAAGCTATATAATCTTAGCAACGACAGCGTCGTTAAATAAGACTTCTGATTTGTGTTTCTTAATTATTTACCAGAGAGGGGTTGGACGCGAGCCTTGCCTTCGGGCGTCGGCCCGACCAATTCTCGGGCAAGCCTGTGCCTCAGAGCAAAGAAAATGTTCGGTTGCGGGTCTTGTTCAAATAATACGAATCGAACATTATATGAAACATTACACATTTTTTTCCGCATCATTCTCTTCTGGTATAGAAAACTTTATTCTTATGTGCATTTATCGCATGCCACCTGCAACCGATACAGATGTGACGCTGCTGGCGCATTGCGAATTGACCAGTTGGTTAAGACGAGCCTGCACTTGTACGTAATGGGGTGAGTTAAGAATTATAGTGTAGTGTACAGTGACTGGGTTAGGGTATACTGTCCCGTGTTCGAATGCAGGCAGGGGAAAAGCGAATTTTGTTTCTCGAAAAAGTCCAGATCGGCCCTGGGGCCCACCCAGCCTCCAATTCAGCGAGAATCGGGGTTGTTTTGCGGGTGTAAAGCGGTCGGGAGGTGAATTTGACTGTTTACCTCCATGTAGTGTCGACGGCAAGAATAAGTGGAGTTATACTTCGACTCCCCATATATGCCCTCGTGACGTGGTCAGGGAAAAATTTTACTTTTTTTTAAAAATGGGCTGGAGACTTTATTTTTTCTGAGATTTTCGTAGCTGCCCCCCCCCCCCCAGAGGTACTTGGAAGTTACCGTACATTGCACGTTTAGCTTCCGATGTATATGTACCATCTCTAAAACTTCGAAATATTGTTTGAAGTCGTTAGAGCGTCGTTATTTAATTAGTTTAGAGATATTTGCCATTTATTCGTTAAAAAATAAACCTGTATTAATTACAAGATAATCATTGCAGATTGTAAATAGATCGGGCTTGATTCGGGCTAGAGTAAATGGAGTCGGGTTTCGGTCGGTTAGGGTGAACACACTGGTAGGTCAATTTCGGGGAATGGACGAAAGTTTTTCTGGCTGGACCTTCTGAAATTCTGAAATTTCGGCGTATTGAGGCCTTTAATGTCGATCTTGCCTCCTCCTCACAATATTGACAATTTTTAGGCACTTAGTAGAGGAAGGCTTGTGTTGTGTTCTGTTGCAGACTTAGACCCGTGACTAACAGGGCGCCTCCGTCTGACGTGTTCCCGTTTCCAACCGACGTTAGTCACAGTATTATCGACCCACACTAACCACCGCGTTTCGGTATTTTATAGGAGCATATATGGCCCGGCAACTTAAGCATGCGGTTGTGAAATGCAACGAAATTTTGGCTGTTTAGAGCAACGGGAAGTTTGGAGTCAAGAAAATGAAAAACTGTTGCACAAAGTGTATCAGAACAGAATGAAGACGACGTATCAAATCAGCTACTGTAACACACGTGAGTGTTTGATTGTTTCCTCCATTTTAAAGTAATAGTACGTTTTATTTCCGCAACACTGAACAGGGCGTATGGGGAATATGTAGGCTTTGAACTGATTGCTTGATTAATCGGTTGGTTTTAGTGAATTACAAGTGTATGTATTAAATTAGTCACACACAACACTGTTTTTTTTTAAAATTTATCCACGGATACATTCTTGTAATAAAACCAACTAGACGCACCAATTTCTCAAATTTATTTTTGGAATAAAACTCTACATGTTTCGGACAGTTCCTCGATCCATCATCAGGAGTTTTTCACTGTACACACAGCAATGGTCAGCAATGGTATATGTCAGCAAACCTGTATGACATATACCATAGCTGTGTGTACAGTGAAAAACTGCTGATGATGGATGGAGGAACTGTCCGAAACATGTAGAGTTTTATTCCAAACATAAACTAGAAAAATTAGTGCATCTAATTGGTTTTTATAAGAATCTATCACGATGCACGGTCACCTGAATATCAAATTCACGGCTACATGTTTCGGCTGTAACTGCGGGCCATCATCAGGCCTTTTATAAAGGCTGATACAGAAAAACTGTATATTTTGTAAGAAGGAGTTCCCCCTTTCACATTATAAATAAATTATAAATGTATCAAACCGTTTAATTGTGTATTAACTATGAAAGACCATCAGCCGTGGAATGCCTGCGTGTTTATAAATATCTAACATAAGTACGAAGTTTAAAAGACTAAAAGTTGGCAAGTTAATAAGATATAAAACGTAATATACAAGTGACAATGTAATAATTAAGATTACGCTACCGGATCCAATTAAGATGAGAACAGAGAGTACAACGAAGTACAGTATCTTCCCTTTAATATGCCTTGAAATTCTGTGAAAGAAATCGTACATGTGGGTCCAGTAGAAACAAGAGATTAAATTGACAGCAGCCCACATTAAATTGAATTGAATTTTGCAAACTTAAAAATTATTCACGATTTTTTTAGAAAATAAACGTAAAAATGTTATTTATTCTAAAAAATGTGAATATTGGTACTTATTAGCAAATTGTTTAGAAATATGAGTTAAGAAATGGGTTTCCTTCTTCTTCCTATAGCTCTACGGCCCTTTCAGTTTGGCCTTGGTTTCCCTTATAATTGATGCCCATTCCTCTCTATTCGATGCTTTCGTTCTCCATCGTTTCACGCCGAGCTTCCTTAAATCGTCTTCCACATTGTTTGTACACCTGAGTCTGGGTCTTCCTCTACCTCTTCTTTCTTCTAACTTTCTTTCAAAAATCTTCTTTACACACCTGGTCTCATTCATTCTACTTACATGTCCAAGCCACTCTAGTCTTCGAAT
>Ga0123353_10018823_pt1 | contig 10232 bp, 9 predicted proteins | sample TergutLab28metaG_3_FD_92763 | JGI IMG/M metagenome (GOLD analysis project Ga0123353, IMG submission 92763) | Labiotermes labralis P3 segment gut microbial communities from Petit-Saut dam, French Guiana - Lab288 P3 | ecosystem: Host-associated > Arthropoda: Insects > Digestive system > Gut ...
TGCCTTTACCATCGGCTCAAATTTATCAAGCGATTGCTGATTGAGAATGATGGCCGTGTCGTAAGCATTCACAATGGGTGAACTGATGCGCTTGTCGCTGATCACCACAGTTACGTTGGCTGTGCCTCCGCGCATTTCGGGACCATATGAGGGCATCCATGTCACTTCCTGATCTTGCATAATGCCTGAATAGGCCAAAATCTTACCCATGGAGAGGACGCCTTGTCCTCCAAATCCGGCTATAATAATCTCTTCTTTCATCTTATCATGTAAATCTAAAAATCATAAATTGTAAATTCCCTTAGATATCCTTGATATCTCCCAACGGATATTTAGGAAACATATTCTCCACCATCCATTCATTCGATTGGGTAGGCGTGAGTTTCCATCCCGAATTGCAGGAAGATACCACCTCCACAAAAGAGGTTCCCTTTTTTAAAGCAGAGTTTTCAAACGCCTTTCTGATCGCCTTTTTGGTCTTGCGAACAGCGGCGGCAGATTGAACAGATTGGCGTGTTACAAAACAGGTACCATCAAGCTGGGCAATCAATTCGGTGATTTTAAGGGGATAGCCGTTCAATTCCACCGTTCGTCCGTAAGGGGTGGTGGAGGTGACCATACCCAAAAGGGTGGTGGGGGCCATTTGACCGCCTGTCATGCCATAAATCGCGTTGTTGATGAAGATCACCACAATGTTCTCTCCGCGGTTGCAAGCGTGCAAAATTTCAGCGGTGCCAATGGAGGCTAAGTCGCCGTCTCCCTGATAGGTAAATACATACCTATCGGGGTAGAGCCGCTTTGTGGCGGTAGCCACAGCGGGGGCGCGGCCGTGGGCGGCTTGCTGCCAGTCGATATCCATATAGTTGTACCCAAATACGGCGCAACCTACAGGGGTGACGCCTATGGTTTTATCTTGAATACCCATCTCATCAATCACTTCGGCAATCAGTTTGTGCACCGTTCCGTGCGAGCAGCCCGGACAGTAGTGCATCACTTTATCGGTAAGCACTTTGGTCTTTTGATAAACCACATTCTCAGGTTTCATTATCTCATTAATATCCATAATCGTATCTATTAAAGTGGTTATTTAATGTAGTTTGCTTTAAATGCGTCCAATACCTCTTCCGGAGTGGGAAGAACGCCGCCACAGCGACCAAAGAAGGATACAGGCACTTTTCCCTCCACCGCAAGGCGAATATCTTCCACCATCTGTCCGGCGCTTAACTCTACCGACATAATGCCTTTGAGGTGGGGCACCATGCTCTGAATAATCCCTTCGGGGAAGGGGAAAAGGGTGATGGGGCGTAACAATGCCAATTTGATGCCCTGAGCACGCGCCATGGCCACGGTGCTTTCGCAAATACGCGCCATGCTGCCATAAGCCACAATGAGGTACTCCGCGCCAATGCCGTGGAGGAGTTCAAAACGCACCTCATCTTCCATAATCTTTCTGTATTTGGCCTGTAATCTAAGGTTCAACTGTTCATGCACTTTGGAGTCAAGGGCTAAGGAGGTGATGGTGTTCCCGCTTCTGTTGGGGAGTTTTCCTGTGGTAGCCCACGAACCGTAACGTTGGGCAATCTCTTCGTCGCTCAGGCGTGGTTGCTGGGGATGCAACTCCACCTTTTCCATCATCTGTCCAATCATACCATCCGTGAGAATCATTACAGGCATACGGTAGGTGAAAGCGAGTTCAAATCCCTCTCCTACAAAGTCGTACATCTCTTGAGCCGAGAAAGGAGCAAGGACAATGATTTTGTAATCACCATGTCCACCGCCTTTAACAGCCTGAAAATAATCGCCCTGAGAGGGTTGAATGGTGCCTAATCCAGGCCCCCCGCGCACCACATTCACCACAACGCAGGGAAGTTCAGCTCCGGCTAAATAGCTCAACCCTTCGCACATGAGGCTCAGACCGGGACTGCTCGAAGAGGTCATCACTTTTTTGCCACAGCAAGCGCCGCCATACACCATATTGATGGAGGCCACTTCACTCTCCGCCTGAAGCACCACCATGCCGGTGCTCTCCCAGGGCTTCTCCTCCATGAGGGTCTCCATAATTTCAGACTGGGGCGTAATGGGGTAGCCAAAGTAGCCGTCGCAGCCGCAATGGATGGCACCGAGGGCAATTACTTCGTTTCCTTTTTTTAATACTTTCTCCATATTATTAGTTTAATAGTTTGATAGTTTAATAATTTGATAGATAGAGGGAGTCTTTTTAGACCTTAACTCTGTAAACTGAAATACAGGTGTCGGGACACACAACAGCGCAGTTGGTGCAGCCGGTACACGATTCGGGATTTGCCATATAGGCGTAGTTATATCCTTTGGTATTGACCTCTTTGGCCAATGCTATGGTCCGGGTAGGGCAGTTTACTACGCAAACACTGCACCCTTTGCACCTTTCGGTGTTAACCAAAATCGCTCCTTTTAATGCCATAATGATTTATTTTTAAATGAACGCGCAAAAGTAATAAAAAATTGGATACTCTATAATAAAAGTTATAAACAATAAGAAAAAAGCGATTAAAAAGAAACAAATCATCATGAAGAATCGCTATTGTGTTCACAAAATGTGGTTGAAACATAAAAATTTGTACTTTCGCGTCGTTTTATACAATAAAAATGCACCCTCGATGAACAGTAAAAACCGCAATTGGACGCTCCTCTTTTCTGCCAATTTTTTGGGCATTGTCAATGATAATTTCATAAAAAACAGCATCATTTTCATTGGAATGACGTGGGCAGCACCTTCGTGGCTCAACTTGTCTCAACTCACCTCCTTAGTGGCAGCCGGTTTGGTGGTACCCTATCTGATTTTTTCACCATTGAGCGGAAGAGTGGCGGTAAAATATGCCAAGCAGGCTGTATTTCGCTGGTGCAAAGTGGCTGAATTTCCAATTGTTCTGCTTGCCTGCATCGCTTTCTGGAAAGAGTGGATTGTGGTTGCAGTGCTCTCAGTCTTTTTGATGGGCGTGCAGAGTTGCCTTTACTCCCCTTCTAAATATGGATTGATCCGTGATATCGGGGGCGAAGAAGGGGTTCCGTTCGGGAGCGGGATGTTTGAAATGATGGCCTTTCTGGGGATCCTCACGGGAACGGTAGTCGCCTCTTTTATGGCCGACCACAGCGCCGTTCTCTACGTCTGTCTCTTCTTCTGGCTCTTTGCACTGCTGGGTTATCTCTTTACAAGAGGACTTAAAGTGAGAGAGTTGCCTATTGAATCGAATCAGAATCAATACAGTTCTCTAAATCCTTTCCGTTTCTTGAAACACTCCTATCTTTTTGCAAAGCAATTCCCCAACATCAATATCGCCGTTTTTGGCGTCTCTATGTTCTGGCTAATCGGTGGGCTGCTTCAAATGAATATCATTATTCATTGCAAACAGGTGCTGTCAATCTCCTCTTCCGCAACGGGTTTGGTGATGTCTATGGCCGCCTCGGGTATTGCTGCAGGATGTCTCCTTGCGGGGAAAATCGCTAAAAAAGAGAACAATAAAAAAATGCTCTTCATCGGATTATCCTTAATGACTCTCTTTTTGTCGCTCATTCTTCTCCTCAACCCCGGACTCCATCTATTGGCCTCACTTATCTTTCTCTTGGCTCTTGCCGGCGGCCTCTTTGAGGTGCCTTGCCTTGCCATGATCCAGCAGGCAAACATCGGAAGAAAAATAGGTGATATGCTCGCCTACATGAACTTTGTCACCTTTATCTTTATCCTCGCCGGCAGCCTCATCTTTTCCCTTGTCACCTCCCTCACCGCCGAAAACAGTATGGCGGTGTTCGCCACCATCCTTGCCCTCTCTTTGGTGACAATCGTTGTGATGGGAGTCTCTTTGCGCAAAAAGGCTGTTGATTACTGATTATCGGCTATCGATTATTGATTCTTGACTACTGATTCTTGGCTGTTGATTACTGATTCTCTACCCTTACACGTGCATCGACTGCCACCACATACTGCGAAGTCCCCAAAAGTGGATTGATGTCCATCTCAGCGATTTCGGGGGCGGCTTGGCAGAGGGCGGATACCTTGCGGATGGAGTCGCGATAGCGGGTTTCGTTTACCCCCTCCTGGCCGCGAACGCCCTTAATCAATGGGTAGCTTCGCAAAGATTCAAGCATAAGTTGCGCTTCCTCTTTTGAGATGGGCGAAAGGCCGTAGCTGACGTCTTTAAGCACTTCCACAAAGATTCCGCCTAAACCGCAAAGGATGGTGTGTCCAAAGGCTCCTTCACGTTTAGCACCAATAAAAAGTTGAGTACCGGTGAGTTGTGATTGCATGAGTACGGCTGTGGCATCTTCAATCTGCATCATGCGCCTAAATTCCTGAGCCACGGTATGGAGGTTGTTTACATGGAGCGTTACGCCACCTACATCAGATTTGTGTACCGGACCAACCACTTTCATCACCAAGGGAAATCCAAGGGTGTGTGCGGCGGCTGCAGCATCGGCTTCGTTCATCACCGTAACCTCCTGAGCGCGGGCAATTCCGGCAGCGTCAAGTAGTTGACTCACTTCATCGGGGGAGAGGTAGCCGTCGGAGGCCGCTTCAATCACTTTACGAATGGCCGCTTTATCGACAGGAAGTAATTCAACCTCTTCATCCACAGGAGCGGGCGTGTTCAATACGTTGGCTAATGCGTTTCCAAAGAGCACCTCGTCCGAAAAGAAGAGCCTGCCTTTGGACTGAAACGCTGTGACCTCTTCACGAACAGTAAGGTAGGAGGGAAATATGGGGTAGATGGGCTTTTTACAACACTCCTTCTTTTGGTCTATCACGTCATAGACATCAAATATGGGTGTTAATCCGGGAGAGCCGAAGATGATGGCCATCGCATCCACTTCAGGAACCTCCTCTTCGCAGAAATCTATAATCTCGGACAACTGTTGCGCTGTTCCTGTGGCCAAAAAGTCGATGGGATTGGCTACAGACGAACCCGGGAAGAGTTTCTGAAGCAGTGCATCGGCTTTAGCGCCCTTAATTTGCGGGATCTCAATTTTGTTTATGGAGAGGACGTCTGTCAACATTACGGCAGGCCCGCCGGCATGGGTGATGATGGCCACACGCTTCCCTTGGGGAGGTGGCAGCAGCAAAATCGACGCCACAGTGACCAATTCGTCCCGACCATAGCAACGGATAATCCCCGCCTTTTGGAAGAGTGCATCCACCGCCTTGTCGGGAGAGGCCAATGCCCCTGTATGAGAAGAGGCGGCACGACTCCCCGCTTCGCTGTACCCCGCCTTTACTGCAGCAATACGCGCCCCTTTTCGGATGAGCGAAGCGGCGTGTTTGAGAAGCAGTTCGGGGTTATTCACACTCTCTATATAGAGCAACTTTACGGGAGCGCTCTCTCCGTGAATATATTGCAAGTCAAGCTCACGCAACACCTCTTCCACACCCATCTGCGCACTGTTGCCCACCGAAAATAGGTTGGAAAAGGGAATACCCTTTCGTATGGCTGTGTCCATAATAAAGACCGCTGTAGCGCCCGATCCCGAAATCAGATCGACTCCGGTGTGAGAGAACGAAGGAATGGGCAGGGTAAAGACACCCGCATAGTTTTGATTCATCACGCCAATACAATTTGGCCCAATAAGCGAAGCGCCCGCCTTGTTCACCGACTCCACAATCTGCGCCTCCAACCGCGCCCCCTCTTCGCTCTCTTCATGAAATCCTGCTGAGAAGATGATGAATGCTTTTGTCCCCTTCTGTTGGCACAACACCTCCACCGTAGCGGGACAAAGTGCCGCCGGCAGCGAAATAATCGCCAAATCTGTTTGCGGCAACTCCTCCACACGACGGTAACATGGCACCCCCTGAATAGTGTCCGCCTTGGGATTAACTGTATAGAGTTTTCCCAAAAAACGATTGTCCAATAAATTTTTGACCACCTTTCCGCCCGGCTTATGCACGTCTTCCGAAGCTCCAACAACCACAATGCTTTGTGGGTTAAGTAATTGTTCCGTAATCATACCTTATCTTATTATTAAAAATTTGCGCAAAGGTACGCCATTTCTATCATACAAATCAACAATTTCAATTATACAAGTCAACAATGAACAGCCTCCTCAATAAATTTTGTAAAGGGAAGCATCGTCTTGTAATAACCCGCCGCCTTTATGGCTATATCATTGCTCATCAATTCAGCATCAGTTAACGGAATATGTAAATAAAAGTGTTTCAGCATCAAACAAGGTGCAGCGGGGTGCTCTTTTGGAAAACCGGTGGGAACGCGCTTGAGTGCATCCTGATCGCGAAACAACCCATGCCACAAAACAGGGTAGGGGGGATGGAGGATTGATTCAAACTCTTCCCAATTTTCATAGATGCTTTTGCGAATGGCACGCAGGATCTCCGGCGGAGGGCAATAGATACCGCACGAAACAAAGGAGTCCTCAGGCTCGATATGAAAGTAATAGCCGGATGCATCGGCCTTTGCTTTTGTCCCCAACGGATGTATCAGGAGGCCAAAGTTGGGCTTGTAAGGCGACTTGTCGTGGGAAAAACGGGTGTCACGGGCAATCCGAAAAAGACAACGTTTGGGGTCAACATGGGCAATGGGGGCATCAAAACGGCTGATTTCGGTAATAAGGTGTTGCGCCACTTCCAAAACGTTCTGCTTGGCGGCGGCATACTCTTCAGCCTGTGCATGAAACCACTCTCGGTAGTTGTTTTGGGAGAGGGCGGAGAGGAAAAATAGGGTGGAAGAATGTATCATCGTGGTTTTTTATTCGGCAAAATAAGTGGATTTTTTGCAAAATGGCAAACTTTTTTACTACCTTTGCGGTGATTAACATTATCCTTAATATTTTGAAATAATGGACAATTTAGCCGACAAGTACATCAATCCCTTCACCGACTTCGGTTTTAAGAAACTGTTTGGAACCGAAGTAAATAAAGATTTGCTCATTGACTTTCTAAACCAACTCATCCATGAGCAAGGGAAAATAATAAATGTAACCTACCTCAATGCAGAGCAGTTGGGACGAACCGAATACGATAGACGTGCAGTATTTGACATCTATTGCGAAAGTGATACCGGCGAAAAGTTTATCGTGGAGATGCAAAAGGCAAAACACGATTTTTTCAAAGACAGAAGTGTTTTCTACGCAACTTTTCCCATCATTCAGCAGGCAAAAAAGGGAGAGTGGAACTACCAATTGAAGGCAGTTTATACGATAGGTGTTCTTGATTTTGTGTTCAACGATAACAAGGAAGATAAAGAATATTACTACTCTGAAGTCAAATTGATGGATACCGTAAAGAAAACGGTGTTCTACGACAAATTGACCTTTATCTACCTTGAAATGCCCAAATTCAACAAGGAGGTACCTCAATTGGAAACGCATTTCGAGAAATGGATGTATGTCTTGAAAAATCTCCCCAGATTACAGAACTTACCACCTCAATTTCAAGAAAAGATTTTTAAAAAAATATTAGAAGTTGCCGAAATCGCCAAGATGAATATATCCGAAATGGCTGAATATCAAGATAGTTTGAAAGTGTATCGAGACTGGTACAGCGTAATGACTACAGCCAAAAGAGAAGCAGAGGAAAAAGGAATAAAAAAGGGAATGAAAAAAGGTATGAAAATAGGTATGGAAGAGGGTAGAAAAGAAGGTATAAAGGAAGGTATGGAAGAGGGTAGAAAAGAAGGTATGGAAGAGGGTAGAAAAGAAGGTAGAAAAGAAGGTATGGAGAAAGGAGTTGAAAAAGAGAAAATTGAAACAATAATGAGGATGCATAAAAAAGGAAAGTCAATTGAAGAAATATGTGATGCAACTGATTTTTCCGCACATCAAGTAGAAGTTTTTATATCGCACTGCAACAAAAAATAAAACAATGAAGCTTTCAAAAGACGCACGCCACTTTATTATACTCCTCATTCCCATCTTTCTCCTGTCTGCCCACCGCAGCCAAGCCTGCACTACTGTCATTATCTCCGGAAAAGCCACACAGGACGGTCGTCCCCTTTTATGGAAAAATTGCGACACCTCCAATCCTGACCAGCGCCTTATTTATGGAAACCAACGCGGGTATCCCTTCCTTGCACTCATGCGCTGCAACTCAAGCGAAGAGAATGGCGCCATCTGGTCGGGAACCAATTCAGAAGGATTTACCATTATGAACACCATGTCCTACAACATTTCCGAAGAGGAGTCAAACGAAGGTTCCCGTAATGGACACCTGATGCGCCGCGCATTGGAAGTGTGTAAAGACGTTGCATCGTTTAAACACTTCTTAGACACCCTCTCACGCCCCATGAAGGTGTCTGCCAACTATGGAGTGATTGATGCGCACGGTGGAGCGGCCTACTTTGAAACCAACGACAACACCTACTATATGGTGGACGTAAATGACCCCGCAGTGGCTCCCAGTGGCTACTTAGTCTATACCAACTTCTCCTACAACGGAGCGTTTGACGCCGGTCAGGGCTACATTCGCTACCAAACCGCAGTCGAAATTATGGCAAAAGGCGCTCCGACAAAAGCGTTTACGCCCCAATGGATATTCAACCATTTGGCCCGTTCTTTTTACCACTCCCTCTTGGGCATCGACTTGACCCTGCCCCAATACGCCGCCCTTACCCCCAACGGATGGTTCCCCGATTCCGACTTTATTCCCCGTAAGTCCACCGCCACATCGTGTGTGGTTCACGGAGTAAAGCCTGGCGAACATCCCGAATTTACCACTATGTGGACTATATTGGGCTACACTCCCTGCTCGGTAGCCATCCCCGGCTGGGTAAAACTGAAAGAGAAGCAATCTCCCCTCTTGATGCGTACCGCCTCATCTCCCAATGCCCCAATTTGCGACATGGCTCTTGCCCTGAAAGCGCATGTCTTCCCCATCACACGGGGCAACGGAGGCAAGTACTTTAACTTTGGCCTCCTATACAGCCACCACGACAACAGCGGCTATATGCAGCAACTCGCCCCCATAGAAGATGAATGTTTTCGCAGTGCCAACAAACTCATGGAGCGCTGGCGCATACAAAAGCAGGGAATTGACTTAAAGGAGGCGCAGGAGTTTCTCGGGGCTATTTCGCTGAAAATGGAGCGGGAAATGCAATTAATAATTAATAATTGAGAATGGAGAATTAATAATTAAGAATTAAGAATTAAGAGATAGGAGGCAGTAGTCAGGGGTTGGGAATGGAGAATGGAGAATGGAGAATGGAGAATTGAGAATTGAGAAGGGAGAAGGGACAGGTCAATCAGCGGATCGGCAGGTTAAAACAAAAATATCCATCCATCAGCAAGTTGTACAAAATAGAACTGAAAGCAGATGAAAATAAAACAGTTGTCGATATCATGTATGAGCAGTCGAAACCGGCAGCAGAAGCGGGCGTTTATTTTATCAGGTGTTCACAAAACCAACTGACAGAAGAATTTATATGGGAGGTTTACAATATTTTACGTGAAATAGAAAGTACCTTTCGCTGCCTGAAAACCGATTTGGATATCCGTCCGGTTCATCATCAAAAGGACAAAAATACCGAAGCGCATATTTTTGTGGGTATTGTTGCGTATCAGATGGTACATGCCATTCGCCGTGCGATGAAACAGGAGAACATCAATCACAGTTGGAAGAGGATTCGCAACATCATGTCTTCCCAAACGACAGTAACCACGCGAATGAAACTTGAAAACAAAGACAGTGTGGTTTTGCGAAATGTTACCCGCCCAAATCAGGAACAGATGAAAATATACCGTGTATTAAAATTTAAGCAGACTAATCCGAAAATGAGAAAAAAGCCGTAGTCCCCCATAAATAAATCCAATGAAACGCAATTCGCTTAGCATGAGATACATGGATGCTTATGGTTGGCAAGTTGGGTTAAATGTATGCTTTTATTTGACTTTTTTAATACATTTGTAGTACCAAAATGAAGGAAAAAAACATAACACGATTTGTCACCGTACTTGCTGTGCTGATTTACACCGGATTCGTTGTCTGGTGGCATCTTTACACTCCATCCGGGCAGATAACCATTCAGAACCCCGGAGCAGACAACCGTCCCGCAGGGGGCGCACGCAGCGCAGATGATGTGGTCATCGGTGAATTTTTTATGCGCTATGCAGAAAGTTCTTCCTCCCTGAAAGGACAGTGGCCATGCTTTAGAGGAAGCGACTACAGAAACATTGTTGACACAAAAGATGAATTGATTTTTGCCTCCGACTTTCCGGTACAATGGAGAGTTGAAACTGGGGAAGGATACGCCGCCCCA
>Ga0123353_10018824_pt1 | contig 10232 bp, 9 predicted proteins | sample TergutLab28metaG_3_FD_92763 | JGI IMG/M metagenome (GOLD analysis project Ga0123353, IMG submission 92763) | Labiotermes labralis P3 segment gut microbial communities from Petit-Saut dam, French Guiana - Lab288 P3 | ecosystem: Host-associated > Arthropoda: Insects > Digestive system > Gut ...
ACGACGTTGCCGACCAGTCCGACACACGGCGTGGCCTCCTTACGGTGCAAAAACTCTACTCTCCTTTGGCCTCCGTGCTGTTGGGCGATTTTTGGTTAGCGCGTGCTTTTCAACTTCTTATAGACCATGGAGGTGAATCGCTACTTTGCGGATACGCCCATGCAATCCGCGAGATGAGCGAAGGGGAGCTCTTTCAGATGGAGAAAGCCAAGGAGCGCAACACCACCATGGAGGAGTACCACCAAATCATCACCAAAAAAACAGCGATGCTCATGGCCTCAGGCATGTCCTCCGGCGCCAAATCGGCCGGAGCCACTGAGGATCAGTGTACGCTGATCGAAAAAATCGGCCTCTGCATTGGCTCTGCCTTTCAGATCAGGGACGACATTTTGGACTACGCCCCCCAAGCGAAAACCGGCAAACCAAGCGGCAAAGATTTGCTGGAGGGAAAAATGACGCTTCCCCTGCTCTGTGCGTTGGAGCAAGCTCCTGAAGTGCAGCGTAATGAGACTCAGAGGTGGATTAGATCGCTGGACGCCCACCCCCAACTGATGATCCAAATCATCGACTTTGTAAAGCGCCACCGTGGCCTTCTCCTTGCCCAGGAGGCTGTAGAGGAGAAGATCAGAGAAGCCAAGACAATGCTGCAACAAGCGCCCGATAATGAAGCAAGGCAACATCTTGAGGAGGTGATTGACTATTTATCGGGACGAAATGTGTAAGCGTAGTCAAGATTTTGTTTTATATTTGCGCAAATCAAAAACTGTCTACGATGTCTATAGAAGAACAACAAAAATTGAAGGAGAAGTATTACACTGAGGCGATGCGATATATGGACAACGCCAAGGACTATCTCAAAAACGCGCAAAAAGAGGATGACTTTTATCGCGACAAAAAGTACGTTAAAACCGCCTGCGGTACTGCTTACAGTGGCCTCCTTGTGGCCATGGACGGCTTTCTACAACTAAGGGATATCAAACCTAAAGGAAAAGAGAGAAAGTCAATTGAATATTATCAGAGTACTATTACCAAGATTGACAAGAAGATGCTCAATTACCTGAACAGCGCTTATGAGATCTTGCATCTGTTTGGTTATTACGACGGGATTACCAAAGCGAGCGTGGTCAAAGAGGGCTTTGACTTGGCATACGCGATTATTGAGAAGATAAAACCCATGCGCAGCAACACGGCTGCTTAGTTGGGCGTAAATGCCAAGTAGGTAATGGGTTTGCCTTGGGCTAAGAACTGTTTTTCGTAAAAGGTTTGGACTTCCAACAGGTCAACTTGCTGCGCCAATCCCGATCCATAAATATCGGGGTCGGCTTGGTGTATGGGGTAGCCTAAGGTGGTGGCTATGTTAAGGGTATAGTCGTGTAAGAGGCGGCTGTCGGTTTTGAGGCGGATGGTGGCGCCGGGGCGTAAAAACTTGAGGTATCGCTCTAAAAACATGGGATGTGTAAGGCGCTTGCGCTCTCTTTCGATTTGGGGATCGGGAAAGGTGATCCAGATCTCATCGACCTCATTGGCGGCAAAAAACGATTCGATAAACTCAATGCGGGTACGTATAAAGGCGACGTTGGCGATCGACTCCTGAGTGGCTGTTTTGGCGCCGCGCCACAACCGAGCTCCCTTAATATCGATACCTATAAAGTGTCGATCAGGATATTTGCGCGCAAGGGCTAAGGTGTACTCTCCCTTGCCGCATCCCAATTCAAGGCAAATGGGCGCTTGGCGTTTAAAAACATCTTTGTTCCAGCACCCCTTTAACGGATAATCTTGCCTAAAAACCTCTTGGAAAGAAGGTTGATAGAGACAATCAAAGGTTTGGTTTTCTAAAAACCGGGCGTGCTTATTCTTCCCCATCTTGTTGCAAATAGACGCCAATGGCTACAATTCCCTTAAGGGTTTCGGTGTCCATATTCTGACGAAAAGAGAATTGCCATGTTCCCATTTGGGAAAAGCGGACGCGACTGCAATAGGGAATCCTAAAATCTTCCCAAAGCGTACCGCGCAGGTGCACCACAGAGTAGGAGAGGGTATCGCAAAAGGAGTCTCCCGATGGGGCGGTCACGGCTACAATTAAGGAGAGGGAGTCGGGGCGGTAGTTATGACGCAAGCGACCGGTAATGTCAACGTGGTAAAAGGAGAGCGAATCGGCGATCTCCACCTCACAGAGATATGTGTCGGAAGCGTGCCATCCCTTTTTGTCGATGGACAACATGGAGGCGAGGTTGCGAAGCTCCAAAGAGCAGGCAGATAAGATGATAAAACCTAATAAAATAAGAGAGATGCTACTCCGCTTTTTTGCTCTTTTCATGGTTGCGTTGGCGGTGGTGCAGATGACGTTTTTTCTGTTGTCTTTGCGATTGATCATCAAATCGGGTGAGGCTGCCCTCTCCCACTGCGCTCCTAAATTCGGACTCCTGATCGACTTCTCGTTTGCTTCCAAAGAGCGGAGGCGCCTTGATCCCTCTTTGGTTGAGCTTGATCATCTCCCTGACGCGGGCAGGGGAGAGTTCACAAACTTTGATCTGGTCGTTGGGATCGTATCCAAACCATAAGCGGCCGCCCAGGATGTCGGTTTTGATCAGAAATGCAGGGCCATCTTCTGTTTCAATGGCTTGTGATAATTGTGGCAAGCTCTTTTGTGCGTCAATGTAGGTTGCGGCCTCGTAGTTGATGCAACATTTAAGTTTGCTGCATTGACCGGTCAACTTTTGCGGGTTTAACGACAAATCTTGACAGCGCGCCGCCTGCGTGGTGATGGAGATAAAGTCGACCATCCACCGAGAGCAACAAAGCTCCTGCCCGCACACGCCAATGCCACCGATCAAGCCCGCCTCTTGCCGGGCGCCGATTTGTCGCATTTCGATCCGAATTCTGAACTCATCGGCAAAGAGTTTGATCAATTTTCTAAAATCGACACGCTCATCGGCAATGTAGTAGAAGATCGCCTTGGTGCCGTCTCCCTGAAACTCCACATCTCCGATCTTCATGTTTAATTCAAGAGACACAGCAATTTGGCGCGCCCGAATCATGGTGTGGTGCTCACGGGCGATTGCCTCCTGCCACTTTTCAATGTCGAGCATCTTGGCTTTTCGGTAGATCTTTTTGAACTCGTAAGTAGAAGAATTAATATCGTGACGTTTAAGCTGATATGCCACCATAGGCCCGGCAATGCTCACGATGCCCACATCGTGTCCGTTGGCAGCCTCCACCGCCACAATATCGCCCTTTTGAAGCGGGATTCCTGTTGCATTGATAAAAAAAGCTTTGTGTGTATTTTTAAAACGCACTTCATAGATATCCTTATCTCCAAACGGAGGCACCTCGTTTAGCCAATTGTGTGTAGAGAGCTTGGAGCAGCTATCTTTCATGTGACATTGCAGCTCTCCATGGGTCGCTCGCGCCACCGTACACCCACGTGAACAATCGCGCTTGGCCTCACCTTCTGTTGGCGTATAGATCGGTTCAAAATTTAATATATCCGGTTGTATGTCTGTATCGATATTCATAGCGCAAAGGTACGCAAAATTAACAAGCAAAGAATAGTCGCGTGGCCACTGTATAAAAAGTCATTTTGGCATTCACATTCCGATCGATATCGGAGAGCGCTCCATTGAGGACTTCAGCGGCTTCGGAAAAGAAGGCAGGGGGCACTCTTTTTGCCCACAAACGCAGTTGAGGAATCTCACCTAATGGCGCAGCGCTCACTTGTGGCGCCTGCAGGTGCTCTACATAGATGTTGCGCAATAACTCCAACAGAGAGAGCACCAAATGCCGTTGTTGCTCCCGTCCAAAACCGGCAACATCCTCGCTCCATTCGATGGCGGTGAGCAACTTTTTTTCTACACAACAGGCGATCAGGTTACGGGCGTATTGCGCAATCTCCTCTTCTTGTTCCGAATGGGTGGAGGATTGGTGCTCTTTGGAAGCGGGACCCACCGGAATGGGTTGACAACGCGATCGAATGGTGGGCAGTAACTGTTCGGGATGTTTGCTGACCAAAAAGAAGTGGGTGCCGGCGGACGGTTCTTCCAATATCTTTAACAGGGTATTGGCCGCCTGAATGTTCATCCGCTCAGGAAACCAGATGATCATAAACTTACGATCGCCCTCAAAGGGCTTATAGTTGAGCTTCTTTACAATGGTGTCGGCTTCGTGTACGCTCATGTTTCCGCTCTTGTTGTCAATGCCAAGCGCTTCGTACCATTGATATTCTGACATGTATGGATTTTGTAACAGCGCCTCTCTCCAGATGGCTCCATAGTGGTCGGTGATCGGATTGCGGTCGGATGGTTTTACGCTGTTGACCGGTACGGCAAAGTGAAGATCGGGATGAATCAATTTTTGCATCTTATTACATGCAGAACACTTGCCACATGCCGCGCCCTCTTGTTTATCCTTACACGTCATGTGTTGCGCCAACGCCAACGCCAACGCCAACGCACTGCCACTTTTGTTGTCTTCAAAAAGGAGTGCATGCCCCACGCGGCCTGCGTTGGCCATCTCAATAAGCCGCTCTTTTAGCGGGGCGTGACCGGGAATAGAGGAGAAAAGCATGGGGTAAAGATAGTAAAAAGTATTGCCGGCTACAATAAAACTTTCATCTCACAACGCGAACAATCAAACTCCAATCTAAATCGATTTTCCTGATTAACAAGCCAAAGCGGTTCTTTTGGCAACTCTTTTCCACACCACCCCAGCTCATATTTAATGCAATATTTGGATTGCATCAGGGTGGAGGAGGAGGCTTCAATGGGCGGAATGTGTTGCTTGAGCTCCTCAAGTGCTTGGGGATCGGGAGGGGTTGCAGTGCGCGGTTGCGGTGCAAAGAAGCGCTTGGACGTCTCAACCAGCGCCTCGCCCAGACGGCGGCGCCATTCGTTGATTTGAGACGCCCCAAAGAATTGAGGAGGATCGTTGTCAAGCGATTCCATATGAAAGAGATAGAGGTTGAGAGCCGTTTTTTCTAACTGGGTGCGTATTTGTCGATTTGCCAAGTCGGGATCTTTTGCGGGAGCGCCCTTGCAGGGAAGGGTTAACGCCACCTCAGGTCCACGAGGGATGGATGCTTGCAGGGTAACTAAGTCGGGACTAATGGAGACGCGCAACACTACGTGAATAATCCGCTTGACGCTACGGGGATGGGCCAGGACCTTTTCAAAGAGGCGATTATATGAGCGGTAGAGTGTTGTGTCGGCGCCTACGGGCGTAGCAGACTGCAACGTAACGATTTTGTGTCCGTTTTTTCCGGAGGGCGCTACCGCGTTCACCACGCTGCCGGTCAGCGCTCCTTTGGGGTCAAAGTAGCAGATGCCATCTCCGGCACTCAGTTGAACATGAGGATGTAAATCGACAAGAAACTCTTCTCCAAAGGGTGCGATCGTTCCGATCTTTTCTCCCCTTGCTTTTCCATAGGTCAGGGTTGCCTCCTTGTCGCGTTTGTGATACATATTATATAAGGTATACCCGCGCGAAAAGGTGCGTTCCGGATTGGGTTCAAAAGCGTACTCCGTTCTGCCCAACGAGGCGGCGTCACCACGTCCGGTCATCGCGACGTCTAAGCAGCGCCGGTAGTGGGCCACCACATTTTTGACATATCCGCTGTTTTTTAGTCGACCTTCGATTTTAAAGGAGGAGACGCCTGCGTCGATGAGCGCTCCCAGATGGTGGTCAAGACGCAAATCGCGCAATGACAAAAGGTGTTGGTCACGCACCCAAACACGTCCCTGCGCGTCTTCGAGGTTGTAACGATTGCGGCAAGGCTGTGCGCAAGCCCCACGGTTGGCGCTCCTTCCGGTTAGGTATTCACTCATATAGCACCTTCCGCTGTAACAAACACACAACGCCCCGTGCACAAAGCCCTCCAGCGCCACCGTGGTGTGCGTCCGTATTAGGGCAACCTGTTGCAGCGACAACTCCCGTGCCAAAATCACCCGTTCAAAACCAAGGCGCTCCAATCGTTGCACCTGCTCCACAGTACGGTTGTCCATCTGCGTGGAGGCAAAGAGCGGTATGGGCGGCAAATCCAACTCCAACAGGGCGGGATCGTGAATAATCAACGCAGAGCAGCCCGCCTCCCAGGCCTGATGGGCCAGTCGACGGGCTGTTTCAAGTTCATGTGGATAGAGCAGCGTATTGAGTGTCAGATAACATTTAACGCCGTACCTCCTGCCGTATTGCGCCAACCATGCAATCTCTCTCATGTTGTTGGCAGCGGCCTCTCTGGCGCCCAAAGCGGGGCCGGCAATGTAGACCGCATCGGCACCGCTGTCTACCGCCGCTTTCCCACATTCAAGGTTGCGTGCCGGCGCCAGCAGTTCAAGAGGCCTAGGGGCACTTGAGCACATTCTTGATTTTGTGCTCGGCGTTTTGCTTAAGGGTGGCGTTATTCAAAAGTTGCTTGTAATAACCGCACGCCTCGCTGTTTTTGCCCAAACCCTCGTATGCCTGAGCAAGGCGATAGATGACCTGCCCCTTAATGTTGTCGTTTGGATTGGATGACAATACTTTTTCCAAAGCGGGAATCGCCTCTTGGAACTTCTTGGTTTCTACGGCAGCGGTGCCAAACATCAAGTTGGCGTTGGTGCTCTCTGCTATAGCCAAAGCCTTTTTTGCCAAGTCGTATACCGTTGCCCATCTGGGCGGATTGGCGCGTTGAGCAGTTTGAGCCTGTGTGAGGTATATATTTGCCAAGCGGGCTGCGGCTTCTCTGTTGCCCAGTTCGATGGCTTTTTCATAGGCAACAATAGCCTGAGTCTCATTGTTAAGCGCTGCGTAAGAGGCGCCTATGATAAAGTAGGCCGTCCCGTTGTTGGGGTCGGTTTCCAATACCTTACTGAAAGCGGCAATCGCCTGGTCATACTGTTTGTCGTTATACAGGTTGGTTGCAGTGGTCAGATTGATCTGGTCGATCAGTTTTTTTGCGTCAATGGCCGTAGTGCCAAAGTCATCGTAGAGGTCGGCCATCTCAATCGCCTTGTTGAGTTGTACAATCGCCTCGTCGATTTTGGACTCTTTGGCTAATTCCTGTCCCAAAAAGAAGTAGAGATTTGGGATTAACTCTTTAATTTGCATAGTCATTCCCTCGTCCTTTTCCGCTTCTTCCAACTGATCCAAAACGACAAGCGCTTGAGAAAACTGGGAGATGGCCTCGGCCCAATTTTTGGCCTGAAGTGCCTCTGCGCCTTTGTTGTTAAATTCAATCGCCTGATTGATGTCCTGAGCATTTGCCGTTACGGCAAAAAAGAGGGCCAACGCCCCGCTCAAAAGAGAAATTTTGATACGTCTCATGAGTTATTATGTTTATTAATATGGCACAAATGTAGCAATTTTTTTCTGGCCAAACCCTTAAAAAGTGGTTTTATCATGAAAAATGCTACTTTTGCAAAAAAAAAATGCCGACACTTTCAATGTTTTATGGTTTGATTGTTTACATGTATGCAAGAGACAATCAGAAGCACCGTGTACCTCATATTCATGTTGAGTATCAAGATGAAGAAGCGGTGTTCTCAATTCCGGACGGCAAGCTTTTGGAAGGGAAATTGCCAAATAAAAAATCCAACTTATGAGTCCCAGAGTATCAGATGTAAAGCCAGAAAAAGATTATACTTTGCATGTTTGGTTTAAGAACGGAGAAGAAGGAGTCTTTGATGTAAAACCTTATTTGGATTATGAAATGTTCAAGCCATTAAAAGATATTACATTTTTCAATTCGGCACGACCTGCGCACGGCACAATTCAATGGGCAAATGAAGCCGATTTTTGTCCCGATACGGTTTATTTAGATAGCGTGAAAACACAAGTTTAAAAAAAATAGTTACCTTTGCTCTTTGCATAAGGTCGTTAATAAATGAAAAAAAACAAAAAATTTTATCCCCCCGTGCAGCGTTTTAGGCAAAAAATGCATCTTGTAGTATATTATTAAACCAAACAATCTATATGAGAACAATCAACTTTATAAACCTTTCTCTGTTAATAGTCTTATTATCAGGAATGGGTTTCTGTACACGCGACTTTTATGAAGGTCCCGCTCCCCGACTTCTGGTCAAGGAGCACGGCGCCCCGGACAGTCAGTACAAAGACGCCATTGACGTCTATCTTGACGGCAACAAAGGTACCAGCGTCACCATCGACGTCAACACCAACTACCAATGGTTCCTTGACCGCCCCACCTTTAATTCCATTCCCATCTGGTGTACCGTCACCACCCCGTCCGGGTTGATTTCGGGCAACGTTACCGACAAAACCCTCACCTTTACCGACCGAGGCGACAACGTACACCCTTTTGCACAAATGTTTACACTTGTCCTCCGCAGTTCGGTAGACGCTTCTGTAAAGGTGACGATCAATGTGTACAGGAACAAAGTATCGGATGGGTTTTATGTGCGTGACCACGTTTCCGGCACCGAGATAGATAACCTCCAAAGAGATGGTTCCATCGGTCTTGGTTTTGCCGCTCAAGAGTTCTACTTTGAACTCTGTACCGACTTTTTCTGGCAAATGACTGTTCGCCCCACCGGCGCCAACAGATCGGAGCCTGTGGGCGACTGGATGGTTGTTTCGTTGCCCGATTTTGCCGGCGTAACCGCGGATCCAGATGTGAACAACCTTGTTTTGAACAGTGATGAAACAGGCGATATTGTGATCAAAGTAGCCTATCTTGCCAACAACCATTTCCTCCCCCGCTTTGCAGAGATCGAGTTGGTTGCCTTTGTGGGCACAGAGATCGTAAACTCCATAAAGATGCCCATTGTTCAGCAATCGGGCAATGCATTTATTGAGTTTACCAAAAATGCCATACCTTTAAATTATAACTATACCCCGTACACCGTAACGCTTTTGGACGCCCTAAACCCGGACGGGAGCGCAAATAGCTTTGATATTGTTTTGGACACCAGAAGCAACCGCACATGGGCAGCCTCCATTTCTCAAACAGCTCCCAACTGGTTAAGCATGTATCCCGCCTCCGGCAATGTATCTCCAGGCACTACAGAAGTCAACCAGCCCGTTACCTTTAGTATGGCGCCCAATCCCAGCTTGACCGCATCCCGTACAGCCACCGTTACCTTTACCAGCGGATCTGCCTTGTGGCCGCAACCTGGCGACTTGAACCAAACGTTGACAGTGATCCAACCCGCCAAGACATTGATGCTTGAGATAGATGGAGTTGTTATGGCAAACGGAAGCCAGGTCTCCAGGTCGTTTGTAGCTGCTGCAGCGGGAACAAACGGACAGCAAGTATTAGACATCAAATCCAATCATCCTTGGACAATGACCTATCTAAGCGGAGATAATATCTTTAGCTTTAGCAGTATGAGCGACACTCATGACAACTACTTTGCTTCTACTCCGGTGAATTTCTGGCCTATCAATGAAAACACCAGCTCGGTGAACAAAAGAGAGGCCAAATATAGACTTGTATGCGGCGACATTACGGTAGAGATCACGATCACCCAAAAACGTGTCATAGAAGTGATTGACCTCTATTTTGCCGGTACCGGCGCCATTGCACAAACAAATAGTGTTCCTGACACATATACCTTTGATTATGAGGTATCTCACAATTGGATAACCGTAACAAGAAGCGGCCGCACGCTATCCATTAGACCGGGGAACAATCCCAAGGCAGAGGTGGGAGAAGACCAACCGCGCACAGGGTCCGTGGTGATTGTGGATGATACGGGAGAAGATATGTATGAGTTGCGGATTAATCAGGATAAGAGGTGGTGGTTGGGTGTTTCTAATGTTACAGGTTACAATACCGGTAATCCGCCAAAACCCCCTGTTCCCAATCTCGATTTCTTGGCTGTTACCAATAATGCAAGTAATCTCCAGTTGATTGACGCTCTCCTTCAACCATGTGTTTTTCCAAGACTTATACCGGGCCAGTTAGCGCCACCTTACGATCCGGAAGAAGTACAAACAATCGCTTTAAATTTCAATGGAGGCGCATCCGCACCGCCTACTCAAACGTTGACATTAGTGGGATGGATAGGAGGTCATACTTTTACACTCACACGCCCAACAACATGGTACTCTCAGCAAGGACTGTTTTATCATGCAGGTACTACTGGTTCCATAAATACACTCACCGGTAATTATGTGACGGTTGGCTCTCCACCATCTAATATATCTACGATTACAGTAACGACGGGGCCAACCAGCAATCTACTCAATGTTCGTAGATATTTTCTGGCACATCTTTCTCTTGCTGACCCTACGTTGTC
>Ga0123353_10018825_pt1 | contig 10231 bp, 9 predicted proteins | sample TergutLab28metaG_3_FD_92763 | JGI IMG/M metagenome (GOLD analysis project Ga0123353, IMG submission 92763) | Labiotermes labralis P3 segment gut microbial communities from Petit-Saut dam, French Guiana - Lab288 P3 | ecosystem: Host-associated > Arthropoda: Insects > Digestive system > Gut ...
CCTGTACCAGTGGGGCATACAGTACGGCACAGCGCTGACTGCAGTCACACAGCATTACGGCACAAACAGACCTGTACCAGTGGGGCATACAGTACGGCACAGCGCTGACTGCAGTCACACAGCGTCCCCTCAATGTAAATGCATTGGTTCATACCGACGGTCACGCTTACGTCACGGGGCGCACAAGCGGTCGCGACTACGCGTCGAGAGAATATTTTGACCTACCACAAGTAAGGCGAATACCGCCACATCTGTGTTGGTTAAGTTTCTGAACATGGTGAACGCAAAACGAACTGCACCAAAACGACGCAAACTACACCCAAAGCACTGACCGTGAGTGGACCGCGAGTGTGCCAACAGCACGGATCGAGGTTTCGTGTGTGTGTGTGTGTGTGTGTGGTGGGTGTGGTGTGGTGTGTGAGCGTGTGTGTGTGTATAGTGTGTGTTTATGTGTGTGTGTGTGTGTGTGTGGGTGGGTGGGTGGGTGTGTGTGTGTCAAGTCTGTTACTGAACAACGCCACCATTACTACATGTATATACCATCAGTCAAGGGTGCACAAATGTTCAAAAAAGCTGGAATACAACTCAAAATTCTAGGCGCCAGAAGGAAGTTCCAATCTAAGGATCCATAAAAATTAGGCGCCATTTAATATCATAGTGACCTGGCGCCCGGGATTTATACACCCCTGGCTTCGGTGACAATGACTGGATCGTTATGTAGCATTGGCTGAATTATACTGACAGAGAAAAACCGACGTACTCGGAGAAAAACGTATCCCAGTGCCACTCCGTGCACCACAAATCTCACGCGGACTGGCCTGAGATTGAACCCGGGCCTCTGCAGTAGCAGGCCGGCGACTAAGTGCGTGGACCATACAGTCACCTACTGACACCAACATACGCACAAAACAGAAATTAAGTCAAACATGCGCTTGTACCATGCTACATGTTTCGGCGATTAAGTTGCCATCTTCAGGAAGGTCTAAGCACAATAATGCCGATACACTAATCTCCAATGTACAACGTTAAAATGTTAAAATTATAAAACGCATAAAATGAGCCAAAAAACCACAACAAATAAGACATTACGGTAATTACTAGCAACTGATCAACACTGTGCTAGTGTCCACAGTGTTAACGATGTTGTTGTGTGGATTGTTTTATACATTTTAATAATCTGCATGGTGGATTAGCGTTTCGGTATTAATTATTCCTTTATAATTACATCTCCCTGAAGATGGCAATTTAATCGCCGAAACATGTAGCATGGTAAAAGCTTATGTAAGACTTGTACTTAATTTCTGTTATGTGCATATGTTGGCATAAGTGAATGGTCGCGGAAGCAATGCACCGTATGAAAACGCACTGTGTCCCGCTCCAATGCATTTCCCATATGGACTTCGTACGGACTACCGTCGGCTACAGGCGCAAGGCCGGTACTCACACACTGGTCACTGTCTCACGTATAGTCTTTAATTTCTACGGAAAAACACGTTCAGAAACATACCAATTAACAGCATTCTATCAACTGTGCTAAAAATGTGAGAACGGTCACGTCAAATGCAAAGACATGGTATTTTGTAGGCAAGAATGACAGCAGTATGTTGTGTGAGACAGGCGCGAGCACACAGCTGTGTGTCAGTGTTGTGTAACTGGGAACGCGCGAAGTCGGACGCTCCTCTTGTGATATCCGGCCTACACAAAACGTACAACTTCTGTTCACCGAAGGATCTCATTAACTAGGGTGAAATGCCGATTGGATTTACCCGGCTCAGGATATGGTCTGATGACGGGATCCTAAGCCAGCAATAACAAACAAAAATCTACCACCAGGTTTAACATTTAACAGTTCCACGTTCTGCCCACACACTGTATTTATGTGTTTTGTGTGGATCTGAGAACAAACAGCGATTATTTCCCTGTGCGAACCACAGCCGTATGTCCGTTTGTAACCAGTTACCAGTGACTAAATCGTCTGTCGGATTTTCACGAAATTTGGTGTAGGCGTTCTTCACAAGCTGTTTTCGGGCAAGCGAGATTTTTGTGAAAATCTGCACAGTGGCAGTCATCCTTCGCTCACCGGTATGAATAAATTTCCACCTGTCTGTCTGTCTCTCTCTCTCTGTCTGCACTTTCATTATGTGAAGTTTGGTACAGCAGCTCTCCACCTGATGCCGTTCGGAGATTACGAATTTCGCGAAAATCAGCACACTGAAACTCACACTTTACTTGGGCACGTCGATGAATTTCTTTCCACATTTATTGTCCTATTTGGGTGTGACTCAGTAAAAAAGATATACACACACTGCGGTACAGATTTTGTGACTTCCGTAAAAATCGGCACAGGGAAGGCAGTACTTGTTGGATATGATATGATATATGATATGATATATTTTCTTAACTGCAATTGGGTAGCCACCCGGTTGCAGTAGTACAGTACACATTTACACACACACACACACACACACACAATACACAGAACGACACAAAACAAACAATACACAGACCAACACAAACATTTTGGAAGAGTGCGGGCCGTGCCCCGTCTTTGCGGGTTTTACCCTGGCATTTGCCTTACAACTCAGGAAAAAGCACGGAAAACCCTCAGTCAGGGTAACCGAAAAGTGCCAGCTGGCGCGATGAAGATACAGACGTCAATGAAATTACATTTAGGCGTGTGAAATATAATAACTAACAACAGCTGTGTAATGTCTGTGCACTGCGTCACAGAGCACGCCACTGGATGTCTTGTTACAACCGAGACTGAGTGTACCTACTGTGCGGTGCCACTGGCATGTTTATACATTACTGGGATTAAATTTCACAGCTTTTACTCCAGTACATCCGTTTTCCCCTGTCAGTAACATCCACCAATTCTCCATACTCGTGTTTCTCTAAATAATGATCTTATCAGAAGGACAAACGGGCGTAGGATAGGAACCTTCCAAAAAAGTAGTCTTCTTTCGGAAGTCGGAGCAGTGATATAAAAGTACTTCCACTTGTCCCCCCCCCCTCTCTCTCTCTCTCTCAAAAGTTCAATGCTATTCACATTGGCTATAGAACTGTCTAAAGTGGTGTTCAGATCATCGTCCAGCCAGGACACTGTCCCCTGCTATCGAACACCGAACAGTGCTCACAACAGAACGTCCTCAAGTCATTTCCAGTTCACAGTGAGGGCGTGGCACTCACCGCTGACTCCGTATGCTTGCAGGTCGCCGTCGCTACAATTCCGGCTGATCGCCAGGGCGCGGCCCCTACTTCTGACTCCACCACCCGACTGCAGATCTGACTACCGCATCGCGACACACGACGTGGGGGCAGGCGTAACCAGGCTAAGGGCCCTGCCAGGTTACGTGACAGGAAACTCCAAGACCTTCCACGATACTTTCAAGGCTGAGTATAGGGACACAAACAGAGCTGCTACCTTGACTAGTGGGGCATCCACAGGGAGGAGGAGAGGCAGCAGTCACAAGAACATCACCAGCGGATCAGTCGATGACTGCAGTAGCAACACTACCAACACTGCGCATAGTTCAGTAGCGCACACTTCAGCCTTCAGCACCCCTGACGGTCCCTCAGCAAACGGCGCTCAAAACTCCCACAAAGCAGCAGCCGAGTCTACGGAGCAAACCATTCAGACATTTGTGCAAGAAACGAAAGACGGTTTTCCAGATTTTGGAAAACAGATAGCACAACTAGCTCGACTTTGCGCAGACGTGCAGACGAGAAGTAGGGAAACGCGTATTGCCGGAACTGCGAACACACCTAAAAATACTACTGAGGAAGATCCCGAAAGAAATACATATTTCATCAGCAACTCTATAAGAAGAGGTCACGGTGAGTCTGCGAACAAGCCGAAAATTCCTAAGGCCGACTTACTGATACACAACGCGGCAGCTTGTACATGCGATTCTGCAAATACATCAGACGGGACTAACAACAGAATTAAAGAAGATACACTCCACAGCGTGACCATATTTCAGCGTCATTCGCGTGACTCTGCAAGGACACGTCCTCATTCAAAAGGACAACCCGAAAAGAAAAATAAAAATTCTACAGGCGACAATGAAACACTAAAAAACGTCCGCGGACAGTTGAGTGACAAAGCTAGGGCTGTCCAGGATTCTGCAGGATCTACAGCGAAAACAGCGCCACACTCTTCTGGTGAAGGGTTTAACACGGCACAGCGTGTTGACGCTGACAAAGACAGAACTGAAAACATTGTATTTAAAACAAGTAACCAAACAGAAGATAAAGCCTGTAAAAAAGAAAGAGAAATCGACTCTGGTAACGAAATACAAAGGAAGATACAGATTACAGTCAGCGGTAAGAATCATACAGACGATAACGCAAACGTAATACGTTTGGAAGGCTGTGGACCAAAGATTAACCAGGATACCATAAAGGAAAACGGTATAGGGGTGCAGGAATATTCAGGCAACAAATGTACGAAGGCTGCAAACGTCAAAGACGAGAAAGACAAATATTCTGCAGGTGAGAAGAGAAAACGAGCACCTTCTTCAGGTGACAAAACTAAACAAGCAGAAATTTCTGCCCGGGACAGGAAGGGGACGCAACATTCTTTAGGCGGGAAAGTGAAAAAAACAGAAGGGATTTTGACTGAGGGAAATAAAACTAAATGTGTAACAGAAAACAAAAATAGAATAAACAATTCGGCAGAAGGAAAGGACGGTAAAAGACAGTACTCTGCAGCACAAGAAGTGGGAAGTTGCGCTACCGTACAGCAACCAGACACCGGAGGAACGGACGTTTGTGTGGAGGGCAGCGGATTAGGCGGTGAGCAAGACACGATGTCCAGGAGACCCCAAGTACTGAAGATTAAGGACTCGACGAAGACAGCATCCAGACACGTAAGTTGTTCTTATTCATTTCTCAGATTGTGGGGCCCCCACAGTAGCCGCTCCTAGTGCTATCCACTCATGCACTTCTGGGCTGCCAGTACAGATGTTTACTGACTACACCTACAGGCAGTCACTTAACATCGCACTCTACATTCTTGCTTTTTTACGCATGTAAATTCGCCGCTTTCCGCCCCCTTCTAGAACCCAACACAGAGCGTCCAGCCCGTAGCGTGTCATAATACTGAGCTATCCTATCTCACATTTTACAAAACACGGTCTGCAAAATCGCCTTCACTTTCTCCCGCAACACCCAACTACAACAATGGCAAACGTTCCTGCAATATCACACATGATGCAGTACTGAAATTAAAATAACTGTTTACAGGGTGATATACGGCCAGTGAGCTCCGGAGAGGGGCCAGAAGAATGCCGAACCGAGAGACCTTCTCCGCCCAGTGAACATCAGCCTGAGAGCGAAGGACACAGCGTGGCAACCACTCGCACGCTGAGAAGCTTCTTCGAGGGAGGAACAGAGAAGGCATCGTTCGGAACAGAGATACCGAAACAGAACAAAGTTACCGGACCGGTGGCGTCAACCAGGAAAACCCGCGAGGAAAATGCTGATAAAGTAAGTCCAATGTTGATCGCTCCTTTATCGGTGGATGATTCCAGAAACCCGTCGCCGAAACTCGAAAGTCGAGCTGAAACTAACTCATCACCAGACCAGAACGCAGATCCACCAACGACCCTTCCCAGTGGCAAGACACCAGCTTCTAGAGCATCCACCTGTCTTGAGCAGGGAACACTGACCAGTGTCACCAAATCGGTTCCAAGTGATCTCGAACCCCCACAACATAAAAGCAGTCACCGGAGCTCGCGTACAGCCCAAGACAGCAAAGTGGCGGCATTTGATGGTCTTCTCCAGTATCTGCAAGATTACAAGCATGGACTTCGCGAAATGCTCGTCAACAACAATGTCGTGATCATAGAACCCGTCAGGCAATCTAGAACCAAGCTAGAGGACTGGAAGTCTTCTACCAGGAAGTCAGCAACCGAGAGCACTTGTCGAATAACGGGAGCAACTGTCAAGAAAAGCGGCAGCACGTTATTGTCACACACATTGCCCAGACAACAAAAATCACAACAACCGATCTTAACACGTCATTTCTTTTATCATCCAATCAGAACTAACAGGTCACTGGTGGACGAGGAATTGCCAGATCCTGATAAAGTAAGACATGCCAGAGAAATGTTTGAAAGAACAATGAAAATCAAGGATCCATGTAAAGAAGAAGTTGACAACGCTAACGAAAGAGTAAACACTAAAAATAACAGAAATTCAGGACCAACAACAAATGGGGTATCAAAAGTTGACAAGAATGCTAACAAAGTGAAAAGAAAGTACCTGACAGTGGACACAGTGTTCAGACATAATGTCTGGCACAAGCGATGGACGGACTCCGGTAGCTTGTCGTCTGGTGTCAGCAGCGACCTAAGTTGCTACGAGACCGACGTCGACTCTCATGACACTTTTAGTCGCAAAGAGGAACCGACAGACATATTCAGCAGTGACGACAACGACTACCTTGACAAAAGCTGTTACCCTGACGAGAGTGACGAAGGTCATTACGTAGCACCAGAAGTGCTGGAGAGGATCCGGGCGTGTGGCACAACCGTAACGTACTACGGGGGCCAAGTAATAGCTGCTAGTAACGGTCCAGTGAGAAGCCCAATGACCCTGGCTATAATGGACGAAATACAGAGAAGTAAGAACACCTGTAAACAAGGAAATCGTATCATTCAGGATGAATACTTGGGAGTGAAGTTCCGGCTAGTAAAGAGCAACAGCTGCGGCAGTCGTCTGGAGTTGGCCGGTACTGAGGGGGATGAGAAATGGAACTGCAGAGAGAAACAAAGTTACATCGAGAAACACGACTCGTGGAAGAAAGAAGACACTCCCAATGACGGAAAATGTCGGCAGCAACTAAATGTTTCCGACATAACACAAAATGCAGACAAAGGCAAAGAATACACACAGTCCGCAACTGCACGGTCGTCGACAAGTGGAAGCCCTGATAGCTTGTCGCCAAGGCTAAATGAAGGCAGACCCATGTTTGGAGAGAGACATACACGTGGTACACATATCAGAGGAGGACCACAACACCAGGCCACAGTTCTTAACAGAGGCAATAATAATTTACCTTTCGACGACATGGAATTTGAAGAATACGAAGTAGCTGAAGATTCCTTAAATGTAACGGAAGAAACTAACACCGGATGCAACAAAACCACTGAGGACAACGCTGGACAGAATCACCAGCGTGCCCGCCAACCTGCTGCAGACGATATCAATAATACTTCTGCAGCCACGGAATCACAAGACATAGGAAACTCAGAGTCAAAAGAAAACAACGATGTCCAGATGATCACCTGGGCTTCAAGATCCGTGCAATTTGACTGAAGACGCTCATCTTCCAAACTCAAACTTCAGATTACAACCACATTTTATGTTGAACATTCATAAATCGTGTTCACTTGTAAACACTTGCCTCTCAGTCTGACCACAGCCGCACACTTCACATTCACAATTCAGACATAGCCATACATTCCACACTGTCCGGTAGACTGGGAACTAGTAACTTCATATGATACGTTAATTTCATCACTAGGTTCAACCACACGGCCTTCAAATGAACGTACTTACCTAAAACAATCATTCCGCATGAAAGAACAGCGACACTTGATCTTGTGGTGCTCAGACACTTGACAGTCACTTGAACAGGTCCACCAGTTTATTGTGTACATATGGGGCAGACATGCAGCAAGGAAATGGCTAAATTACATCAAATCTGCCTATCAAGACGGACTTCAGTTCATTCCGATTTCTTACCCAACTAAGAGTCACAATGCACACAATTCAGGGCTTGTTGTAATTGCGTAGTCTTCTGGAATATGACGCCGTGTAGTTTGGACCACTACACACTTACTGACTCGGAGGAACAAGCTGTCCGCATCTTCAGGTGTAGGCAGCATGTTCCGCAACGTCGGTACAGACTACAGAGTGTCACATCGCATACGGCAGTGTTCTTCGAGTTAGGAAATAGCTAAATAAACATAACTATCCAGAAGTAAAAGGTGACACTACATCAAACTGTCCACTTGAATACTGTGTGTGTGTATGTATATAATTGTACAGGTACTTAAGTCTAATAAATGTACCGCATGGAGCACAGCGTATTGTCAATATAACTTATTTCATGGTTCCATGAAGTTGTGTACATGGAAACGTGTTAGAACTGATTGTGGAGAATGTTATGGCGAATTTATAGTGTTTAACTTGCACACGGTACCTAAGTAACTGCCTCGTATCTTCGTACATTCTGTGTGCGATTGACGTCACAGGTATAGTTACGTTCTAGTCAAAAGGCGGTCAAAGTGCTTCACTTCGTTTTAACAGGAGTGTTGACACTAGCTTGCATGGTCAAGGCAGGGTGAGGTGACGGACAGGCGTAGAGGTGCGCAGGATCATACAATTAAGCTAACGATATGATATGGTAAAATCGTCAATATGAACTGCAACATTGACCTGAATATCGACGTACTAATGAGGCGCCAACACTCTCAATTTCTGGCCTACCTCGATTAAAAAGGGCGCAAGCACTTTGACTTAAGTGTTATCATTTGACACAGTTGAACAGTGAAATTTCATTTCACCCTTTAATGCCCAGTGGTTACTATATGCACCACCATGGTTTACAGTCAGCAATTCTACGTTCTGCCCACACAGTGTATTTATGTGTTTTGTGTGGATCTGAGAACAAACAGCGATTATTTCCCTATACAGCATTAACTGACTGGTTTTTATAACTGAGGCGGGTTGTGTTTACTGTGCGATACGGACTGGGTCTTTATATATAATTCTACGTTCTGCCCACACAGTGTATTTATGTGTTTTGTGTGGATCTGAGAACAAACAGCGATTATTTCCCTATACAACAGCATTAACTGACTGGTTTTTATAACCGAGACGGAGTGTGTTTAGTGCACTGGGGGTATCCTCCAACACCTCAATATTCACGCCAAATTTCATGAAAACAGGTCAAATTGTTTCACAAGTTCATCACACAAGCCCACATTTTCCTTCGGCCACTTACCTCCCGCGATGCCATCTGCCGGGACCGGTGGCACAGGAGAGGACCCGGCGGTCGGCGGGCTGGCGGGTTGCGACCGACTGGAGCACAGCCGACGACTGCAGTGAAGACGCCGCGTCCAACTGCCCTGTAACAAACGCATCAACTGATTAAACCCCACTGGTTACAATACGTACCGCCAGGTTTAACATTCAGCAATTCTACGTGCTGCCCACACAGTGTATTTATGTGTTTTGTGTGGATCTGAGAACAAACAGCGATTATTTCCCTATACAGCATTAACTGACTGGTTTGTATAACAGAGACATTGTGTTTACTGTGCGGTACGGACTGAATCTTTAAACAGAATTCAGGTTATCAGGTTAGTGCGAGTCTTTAATCGCCGGCCTCTCAACGAAGAGACCCAGGGTCAATTCTAGGTCAGTCCATGTGCGATTTGAGGCGGACAAAGTGTCACTGTGACAGGTTTCACTCCCAGTACTTCGGTTTTCCTTGTCAGTATCATTCCACCGATGCTCCACGCTGATCTTCAACTTAATACCACACTTACTAAAAGGATAAGCGGGTGAAGCCTGAGAACCTTCCAAAAAGCAATGCTCTTTCGGAAATCGGGGACAATGGGACAGATAGATTCTTTCTCTTAGTGTCTGAATCGTAACTTTTCCTTTCACATCTCACAGTCTAGGCACTGTCACACACACTCGCCTCTCAATTATTCTTAAAACATTGATACAAATCCCACTCACATGGTAAGACAAGCTCAAGTGGTCAGTCTTCGGCTTTAAACCGCGAAGACTCGGGTTCGCTCCACGTGCAGATCACGTGGGATATGTGGGAGCCAAGTGGCAATGGGACGGGTTTCTCTGCAATTACTTCGGTTTTCCCATCATTTTCTGATTCCACAAGTGCCCCATATTCAAGGAATGAGGTCATCACAATCACACTGCAGGAACAAGCAGCTGTGTAAACGTTAACGTCATGTCAAACACTTCTCCTGAAGCTCTACGCTATCGCGTGACAGCCAATGGCTTGATTACAACAATTTTATGACCGATCGCATGCAGTTCGCCTTTCCCGAGTACAACGTCAATACATTTCAATTCCCCCCCCCCACACACACACACACACACCCCACACACACACACACCCCACACACACACACACACACACACACACACCACACACACACACCACACACACACACACACCACACACACA
>Ga0123353_10018827_pt1 | contig 10231 bp, 11 predicted proteins | sample TergutLab28metaG_3_FD_92763 | JGI IMG/M metagenome (GOLD analysis project Ga0123353, IMG submission 92763) | Labiotermes labralis P3 segment gut microbial communities from Petit-Saut dam, French Guiana - Lab288 P3 | ecosystem: Host-associated > Arthropoda: Insects > Digestive system > Gut ...
AACACTGCACAAATAGTCCATCTTTAGAACTTCCCGATAATGTGCCAATCTGCCCACTGCGGCGAACGCCCGCCCCCGCCCTACTGTTCCATATTTTCAACGGACTTCCATTCAACATCGCCCAAGCCCCCGGCCAGGGATTGGTCCCGCGTACCAGATTATGTACGTTCCGTGCGGGCACATCAAACCGCAGCCTGCCATGCTCCTTGGTAAGCAAACGGCAAACGGTCGCGTCCGCGTCGTTCTGCGGGGTACGGACCAGCTTGCCCGCAGCAAGCAGTTCCAGCGTTTCCGTCAGCGTCTCCGCGCCCAAGACCGCCAGCCGCTCGGACAGCGCACCGTAGGTCTCGTCTTCCCCGATGGCCAAACGCTTTTGCAGCAGGATATCGCCTGTGTCCATGCCGATGTCCGTCTGCATGGTCGTAATGCCGGTGGCGGTTTCGCCGTTGATGATGGCCCATTGGATCGGCGACGCGCCGCGATACTTCGGCAGCAGCGAACCGTGCACATTGACCGTGCCCAGCGGGGCGATGGCAAGGTTCTCGCGGCTCAACAATTGCCCGAAGGCGGCGGTGACCATCAGCTCCGGCGCGAAAGACTTCAGCGCGGCCACGCCCTCGGCGGCGCGAATCTTTTCAAATTGCAGCACGGGAATGCCTCGCGCCTCGGCCCAAACTTTGACGGGCGGCGGCGTAAGAACCGCGCGCCGGCCCACGGGCCTGTCCGGCTGGGTTACGGCAAGCAGGTCGTGTCCCGCGTCATACAGCGCGGCCAGCGAGGGCAGCGCAAATTCCGGCGTGCCGAGAAAGGCGATACGCATTAGGCCTCTTCCTCGCTTTCCTCTTTCCAGTCCGGCGGCGGCTCTGTCACCAGCCGCAGGTATACCTCGCCCGCGAGGTGATCGTATTCATGGAACACGGCGCGGGCAAACAGGCCCTCGCCCTCATAACACCAAAGATCGCCGTTGCGGTCATAAGCCTCCACGACCACATGGTTGGGCCGCTCGACATAACCCGTCTCGCCCGGGAAGGACAAACAGCCCTCCATGCCGCCCTGGCAGCCGTCCGACGAAATGATGCGTGGATTGACCAGCTCATACACGCCGTTGCCGTCCTCGACGTCGATCACCGCGACACGGCGCAGTATGCCCACCTGCGGCGCGGCCAGGCCCACGCCCTCCTTGTCGCGCATGGTGTCGACCAGATCGTCGAGCAGCGTATGCAGTTTTGCGTCAAAGTCCGTCACGGGGCGGCACTTCTTGTGCAGGCAGGGCTCGTCCCCCGTGCGAATGGTGCGTATGGACATTTTTTATATACTCCCCTCTCATTAAAATATTGAGGTCTTTGCAATCTATTTCCCGCCTGGCTGTGTCGCTGTCGTTCGGCGTAGGCTTCCGGCTACGCCGAACTCCCGCTTCGTGCCAGACGAAAAATATCTTCGCAAATCCAATCAATATTTTAATGAACGGGCAGTATGAACTGCCCTTTCAATAATACTGTACTCAATATTATACGCATCCTCTTGCCAAATGTAAACAACAAGCGTAGAATAAGACCATTCCACCATTGGTTGAGGACGGGTCAACCGTGGGTTGAGAGGAAAATCCTGACTATCCAAATGGTGTATAGCGCAACCGGAGGTTTTATGACAAGCTGGGGACATCGAAAAACGAGGAGGAAAGAAAACATGGAAAAACAAGAACAAGCCACCATGGGAAAGCGCATTGCGGCGCTGCGCAAGATCAAGGGTTTCACGCAGGAGCAGCTGGCCGAAAAGGTCGGGGTCTCCGCACAGGCCGTATCCAAATGGGAGAATGACATCTCCAGTCCGGACATCTCCGCGATCCCGCTGCTGGCGGCCACGCTGGGCGTGTCCACAGACGAGCTTTTGGGCACCAAACCCGTCGAGCCGCGCGTGGTCGTGGTCGACCCCGAGGGCAAGACCAAGCAGGAGGGCGAGTTTGTCGTGAATGTCAGCAAGGGCAAGCTGGACGCCGTGGTGAACGGGCTGCTGATCATTGCCTTCGCCGTCCTGTATATGATCGGTATGGACACCTTCTTAAAAGATGTCAGCTTTTGGAACCTGCTCTGGCCGGTGGCCATCATACTCTGCGGCGTCAGCTGGACGCTGCACTGGATCTCGCCCCTGTCGGTCGCGGTGATCGGCCTGGGCGGATTCTTCTTCGCGCGCAACGCGGGCTGGGTCGCCGGATTCGAGTGGAACTATGTCTGGCCGATCCTTTTGGTCCTGGTCGGGCTGTCCATCATCACGGGCATTCTGTTCAAGTCCTACCGTTTCCGCTGGAACAAGAACAAAAATTGCCGCTCCACGTTCACGGACGCGGAGGGTTATGTGCGCGCGGACAGCTCGTTTTCGGGCGAAAAGCGTCAGATGGTCAGCGAAGTCTTTCGCGGCGGGGATATCGATGTCAGCTTCGGCAGCATGGAACTGGACCTGACGGGCTGCAAGTCCTTTGCCGAGGATTGCGTGCTCAAGGTCGATGTCAGTTTCGGCAACCTGGAGCTCTTTTTGCCGCGTTCGGTGCAGCTGGTGCGCGGCGTGGACAACAGCTTCGCCGCCTGCAACGTGCATGGCGCACCCGACGCCGACGCGACCGCCAAGCTCTATCTCAAGGGCGACGTCAGTTTTGGCAGTATTGAAGTGAGGTATAGATAAACAGAAAAGCCGTCGCGGACTATGCTTTGCACAATCCGCGACGGCCCAATGGTGCGGCAAATGGGACTTGAACCCATACGCTCGTCGCACACGCACCTCAAGCGTGCCTGTCTGCCAATTCCAGCACTGCCGCGCAAGCATTAGTATACCAGCAGTGCGGCAAATGTCAAGAACGAATTGACAATCAAATATATCAAACAATATGATGAAAAGTACAATCAAAACTGAACGATTGATTTTAAGGCCGCTGACATTGGACGACGCCGAAACGGCTTTTTATGGCTGGACGGGCGACGCGGAGGTGGCAGAGTGGGTCAGTTGGCTGCCGCATCATTCCATTGAGGATGCAATCGCGTGGCTGGAGGAAATTGAATGGAAATGGGACGAAAACGGAAACCTTCTGCCGATGGAGAACTACATCTGGGGTTTTGTGTTGAAGGAGACCAATGAGCTCTTTGGCTCCGGCGGGCTGATTTGGGAAGAGGATTGGCAGCTATTCCAGGTCGGCTATAACATCAAAAAGACACACTGGAACCGCGGATATACCACCGAGGCCATGCGCGCGATACTTGCTTTTGCCAAGGAAGAGCTTGGCTTGAAAAAGATCGCGGGCGGCCATGCGAAGGCAAACCTCGCCTCGGCGAAGGTGCTGGAAAAGCTGGGCTTTGTCTATGACCGGGACGATCTCGTGCCCCATGTGGACGGCAGCCGTTTCTTTGACAGCTGCGAATATTATTTGGAATTATAAGATGAAAGAAAAAGTCTACGCCTACGACGCGATCATTCAGCCCGCCGACAGGGGCGGGGCCTATGTTGCCTTTCCCTATGATATTCGGACCGAGTTCGGCAAGGGGCGGGTGAAAGTGCACGCCACCTTTGACGGCGTGCCCTATGACGGCAGCATTGTCAATATGGGGGTCAAGAACCCAAACGGCTCCATCTGCTACATCATCGGCATCCGCAAGGACATTCGCGCCAAAATCGGCAAGCAGCCCGGCGACACGGTGCGGGTGACAATACAAGGCTAGAAAAAAACCCGCGGCAGCGGGCTTTTGTGCTTTTTGTTCGCGCCTTTCGCGGTTTATTACACATAAATCAGCTTACTTTCCAGCTCCACCAGCCAGCGCAGGATACGGGCCGCGTCCGCCGCGGAGGGCATTTCGCCGCCGGTGAGCATGGCGTTGGCAATACCCTGCAGGGAGAGCGGGCTCAGATCGACCAGCCAGCGTAGGATCGCCGCCGCGTCGGCCGCGTTGACCACACCGTTGCAGTTGGCGTCGCCGGGCATGGTCGCCGGGCGCAGAGCGGTTCTGACCGCCAGGGGTTCGCTCGCCGGGCTTGCGAGGTGGTTTTCGTCTTCGGCCACGCGGGCAAAGATATAGTACAGCGTGAACTCGTCCAGCCCATCAAAGGTCGGATCTGCCTGCCAGCCATCTGCGGGGGCCGTGTCGGTCGTGCTGATGGTGAACTCCACACCGGAGACTGCGGCTACGGTGATGCTGTTTGTCGTTTTGCTGTCCAGGGTGGGCGCGTTTGGCGCCGTGCCGCGCGCCGCCTTGCCCACAATGATTTTTATCGGCGTTACGCACTCGGGTGAGTCGTTATAGTTGCTGTCGCCCAAGCGTTTCACATAGATCAGTGCCTCGCCCGCGCCGACAATCGTGGCCCCGCCGGGCACGGTTAGCATAATCACATCGGTATTGTCGCTGCGGTAGCTGTAGGCGCCCGTACTCTCGCCGCCCGAAACAGCGGGCAGGCCAAAGGATAACTCTTCGTAGGTCTTTCCAATGTCTTCTGTATTCGCGAAAACCGGGGCAGTTTGCGCGCCCTTGGCTACATTGTAGTCCTCGACGTCCGCGGCGCTTGCCGCGTTGTTATAGGCATCCCCCGCATAGGACGCGCCGAAGGCATAGCCGTCGACGTTGGGGTTGGTGAGGGTATAGCCTGCCACGCCGGAGGCGTCGGTCACGGCGGTTTGCGTTTCGCCGTCAACGGTGAAGGTGATCGTCTTGCCCTCGTTGTCGGGATAGGTGTCCGACAGGGTCGCGGTAAGCGTTACATTGCCCGGATAGGTCTGCCCTGTTTCGGGTGAAACCGACAACGTCAGCGTCGGGCTTGCCTTGGCCGTGGTGAAACTGTAACCGCTGTCCGCTGCCGCCACATTGCCCGCGGGATCCGCAAAGCCGCTTATGTTTAGGGTATAGGTCGTGCCCGAGGCTAACTTGCCCGAGGTGATGGGCCAGGTGACGACCGTATCGCCGTCGCTCCACACGGGCGCGCCGAAGGTCAGCCCATCGCAGGTGAAGGCGCCCTCGCCCGTGTCCATGACCTTGTTGAAGGTAAGGACAACGGCGTCTGTATTGACGTCGACTTCCGTGCCTGTCGGCATAACGCTTTCGACCGTGGGCAGGACATGAATCACCTCGCCGCCTATGATGGTGATGGTGGGTGCGATATAGCCGTAGTTGATGATTGTCCCGTTGTTGATGATGGTGCCGATACCGATGATCTGACCGTAGTTGGTCAGCGTCACACCCTCCAAAATTTCAACGGTGGCGCCGCCGCCAAAATCAAGAATGCCGCCGTCGCTGATGGTCACGTCGGCTTGGAATTCCACGTCCGCCTCTGCCAGTCCGGCTGCGGGCAGCAGCGTCAGCGTCAAAGCGAGCGCCATCACCAGTGCCAAAAACCTTCTCGTTGTTTTCATCACTTTCGCCCTCCGTTACTATCCTATTATCTCATCTATATCATACTCCTCGCCGGAGCGGAAAACAAGGGTTTTATCACGACCGAAATTTAGTCTTGCATTCCATAAATCCTCATGTTATAATGCGCTTTGTGGCAATGGGCGGTCCTCTGTACGATGTAGTATGAACGTTCAAGATCACGTACCAGCCCCTGATTAAAAACTTGCTTGAATTTGCGAGGATTTTTGTTCCTTGGCACGAAGCAGGAATGAGGCGTAGCCGGCAGCCTACGCCGATTGACGGCGACACCGCCGAGGGGCAAAAAGACCGCAAAGACTGTAAGTTTTTAAGCAGGGACTGGTACAAAAAGATCAAAAGGAGGAAAATTATTATGTCAGACATCATCAGAGAACTGGAAAAAGAACAGCTGCGCACCGACCTGCCCGCGCTGCAGGTGGGCGACGCGGTCCGCGTGTTCGTAAAGGTTATCGAGGGCAGCCGCGAGCGCTTGCAGAACTTCGAGGGCTCGGTCATCAAGATCCAGGGCGGCGGCATTCGCAAGACGTTCACCGTGCGCCGCATTTCCTACGGCATCGGCGTGGAGCGTACCTTCCCCTATCACAGCCCGCGTATCGGCCGCATCGAGGTGCTGCACCACGGCGTCGTGCGCAGAGCCAAGCTCTACTACCTGCGCGACAGAGTCGGAAAGGCCGCCAAGATCCGGCAGAAAATCGTCGAGAGAGTGGAAAAATAAACGCAAACGAAACGCTCCGTTTTGGAGCGTTTTTTTACAAGGCCAAATGCGATTGCGTCATTGCGGGCTCTGACCCGCAATCTCAAATTGAAAGAATGGGGTGATTGTTATCAAAGAAATCCTGCGGGCCAAGGGACTGAAAAAGACGTTTCAGCTCTCCGCCAAGCAGCGCAAGCTGGAGCGGACAAAAAGCAAGACCAAGGTGGCGGTCAACAGGCTTTCGTTCTCCGCGTACGAGGGCGAAATCTTCGGGCTTTTAGGGCCCAACGGCGCGGGCAAGACGACCACGCTGCGCATTTTGTCCACGCTGATCAAGGCCGACGCGGGCGACGCGTGGATCGACGGCTCCAGCGTGCGGACCCAGCCGGAGGCGGTGCGCGCCAAGATTGGCTTTCTGACCAGCGAGCTAAAGCTCGAAGAGTTTTTCACGCCGAATTATCTCTTTGACTTTTTCTTGCGCATTCATCAGGTCGAGCCGGCGGTGCGTGAGCGCCGCAAGGCAGAGCTCTTCGCCCGTTTCGGCGTGGACGAGTTTGCTGAGGTCAAGGTAGCGAACCTCTCCACGGGCATGAAACAAAAGGCCTCGCTGGCCGTCTCGCTGGCGCATGACCCGGGCATTATCATCTTTGACGAGCCGACGAACGGGCTGGACGTCTTGACGGCCAAGACCGTCACGGATTTTTTGGTCGAGCTGCGGGAGCGGGGCAAGACGATCATCGTGTCCACGCATATCTTCAGCCTGATCGAAAAGATCTGCGACAGGGTCGGGATCATCATCAACGGCCGCATGACCGTCTGCGACACGCTGGAAAACATCACGGAGGGCAGACCGCTCGAGGACGTATTCTTTGATATCTACGCACAGGAGGTGGGGCAGGTATGAAGAACAATATCATCACCGTCATGCGAAAAGAATTCGCGCGTTTCTTCGGCGATACGCGTATGTTGATCATGCTGCTGCTGCCGGCCGTTATGATCTATCTTGTGTACTCCTTTATGGGGTCGGCCCTGCAGAATATGCTGGCGCCCGACGAGGCCTACGAGCCCGCCGTGTACGTTGTGAACCTGCCCAACTCGCTGCGCAAAGCGGGGCTTTACGGGTCGGTACTCTCCATCGAATGGGACGAGGCGGACGGGACCTGGGAGCAGGTCGCGGGCCGGGAGGCGGATCTGCTGGTAATCTTTCCGGAGGATTTTGACAATAAGGTAGCGGCCTTTGATGTGCAAACTGCCACGGGTCCCGCGCCGAATATCGAGATTTATTTCAACTCGGCGAACCTGGATTCTCTGCGCGTCTATGAGACCATGGTCGCGTTTTTGGACGCCCACGAGGCCACGCTGGCGAACAAATGGGACATCAACCGGGACTTCACGGGCGGGGACCTGGCGACCCAGGAGGACGCGTCGGCGACCTTTATCGCCTCGCTCATGCCACTGCTGCTGCTCATGTTCCTGTATTCGGGCTGCATGGGCCTGGCGCCGGAGTCCATTGCGGGCGAAAAGGAGCGCGGCACGATCGGCGCGCTGCTGGTGTCGCCCTTAAAACGCGGGCAGCTTGCCATGGGCAAGATCTTCAGCCTGGGCATTCTCGCCTTTCTGTCGGGACTGATCTCCGCGCTGGCCACGATCCTGTCGCTTCCCAAACTCATGGGCGCGGAGGGCGGCATCAGCGTCGATATCTATGGCGCCTCTGACTATATCAGCCTCGCGCTGGTGATCCTGTCCACGATCCTGTTGCTGATTACGCTGATCTCGATCATCTCCGCCTTCTCCAAAACGGTCAAGGAGGCGACGGCGGCGGTCACGCCGCTGATGATCGTCGTGCTGCTGGTGGGCGTGACGGGTATGTTCGGCGGCTCGTCGACTGGCACGGCCGGTTATCTCATTCCGCTCTACAACAGCGTGCAGAGCATGAGCGGCATTTTCTCGCTGGATTATTCGGCGGCAAGCGTCGCTTTAACGACGGCGAGCAATCTCGTCTTTGCGTTCATCGGCGGCTTTATCCTGACCCGAATGTTCAACAGCGAAAGGATTATGTTCAACAAGTGATTATCAACTGGTACCCGGGGCATATGGCGAAAGCCAAACGTATGCTCGAGGACAATCTAAAACTCATTGACGTGGTGCTCGAACTCGTGGACGCGCGCGCGCCTGCGGCTACCCGCAACCCCGATTTTGACAGTCTGTTTAAGCGCAAGCGGCGCATTATCCTGCTCAACAAAAGCGACCTGGCCGACCCGCAGGCCAGCCGCGCGTGGATCGCGCACTATCGGCAGCAGGGTATCGCGGCGGGCGAGATCGCGGCCAGCTCGGGCGCGGGCAAAAAACAGGCGGTCGCGCTGCTGGAGAGGACCATGGCCCACGAGGTGGCCCGTTACCGCGAAAAGGGCATGAACAAAACGGTCCGCGCCCTGGTCGTGGGCATTCCCAATGTGGGCAAGTCGACCTTCATCAACAGCATGGCCGGCGGCGCGCGCACGCAAACGGGCGACCGTCCGGGCGTGACCAAGGGCAAGCAATGGGTGCGCGTTACGCCCTATCTGGAACTGATGGACTCGCCCGGCCTGCTCTGGCCCAAGCTGGAGGATCCCGAACTGGCGCTGCACCTGGCGTTTCTGGGCTCGATCAACGACGAGATCATGGACATCGAACAGCTGGCGGCGGAGCTGCTCACCCGCCTGCAAACCCTGGCGCCGTCCGCGTTGACCGCGCGCTACAGCAAGGTGACGGGGCAGACCCCGCCCGAGGAACTGCTGCCCAAGGTCTGCCAAAGCCGTGGGTTTCTGCTGCCCAAGGGCCAGCCGGACACGGAGCGCGCGGCGCGCATTGTATTGGACGAGTTTCGCGGCGGCAAGCTGGGCCGCATTACGTTAGAAGGCGTCGATAAAGATTGACAAAAACATGATTTTCTTCCATAATAATGGGGATTACAGCGGGAGGTAACAAGGATATGACACAGGAAAAACAAAGAAAACCGATCCGGCGGGGGCGCGTCGCCATTTTGATCTGCGCCGCCGTGCTCGCGCTTGTCGGACTTCGCTTGAACTGCCTGACGGGCGCGCTCTCCGTCTATGGCAATGTCGGTCCCGAAATGTTGCTCTGCCTGGGCTTTGTCGTTTGCGCAGGGCTCTCCCTGATCTGGCGCTGGTTCGGCGCCCTGCCCTTTTTGGGGCTCACCGGCTACAGCGCCTACATGGTTCTGATAAATCCGGTGACGCAATATCCCGTCTCGGCCTTCGTCTATTTGGGACTGCTGCTGGCCCTCTGCGTCATTTTGGGCTTCGCCCTGTCCAAAGGGCGGTGGGCCCGATTCACCTTCACGGCGGGCGGCGGTTTGCTGGCCATCTTTCTGGTTTTGAGCAGCGTGCTCAACGAGGGGCCTTACTTCCAGTTTTTGCTGAACGCGGAAGGCGCGTACACCTATGCCTCCGTGTTGCTTTCTAAGGCGCTCGGCGCGGCCGCACTGATTCTTGCGACCACCGTTTTTGTTTGGGCGCGGTCGCTGGGGGACGGCGCGGGCAAGGCCGTTGAGGAGCCCGTTTCCTAAAGCAAAATGATATCGGAGAAAGAGCAAGAGCGGCTGTTTGTGCTGTCCGAGCCGGACCGCGCGCTTTGGGCGCAGCCGGACACGGTGGTCGCGGGTATGGACGAGGTGGGCAGGGGCCCGCTGGCGGGGCCGGTCGTTGTCGCCTGCGCGGTTATGCCGCCCGAGCCGCTGCTTCCTTATGTCAACGATTCCAAAAAGCTATCCGAAAAACGCCGCATACAGCTGGACGTGTTGATCCGTGAGACCGCGTTGGATATCTCCCTGGCCTGGGTCTGGCCGGACGTCATTGACGAAATCAATATTCTGCAGGCCACGCGCCGTGCCTTTGAGCAGGCCTTCGCGGGCCTGCGTTTGTCTGTGACGGACGTGCTGATCGACGCCTTAAGCGGGCTGGACCTGCCCGCCAGGCAACATATTTTGATCCACGGCGACGCGCTGAGTTATTCGATCGCGGCCGCGTCCATCGTCGCCAAGGCCGCGCGCGACGCCTATATGGCCGAGCAGGACGCGCTTTACCCGCAATACGGCTTTGCCAAAAACAAGGGCTACGGCACGGCGTTGCATATG
>Ga0123353_10018828_pt1 | contig 10231 bp, 7 predicted proteins | sample TergutLab28metaG_3_FD_92763 | JGI IMG/M metagenome (GOLD analysis project Ga0123353, IMG submission 92763) | Labiotermes labralis P3 segment gut microbial communities from Petit-Saut dam, French Guiana - Lab288 P3 | ecosystem: Host-associated > Arthropoda: Insects > Digestive system > Gut ...
GACGGGACGCCCGTGCTGGTATCCGATGATTTTAACACGATCACCGAACCGGACGGGCGCCTGTTCCAGTATGCATGCGGCGACCGTAACTATCCGGCCGCCGGAGTCATGCCAAAGGGCGGCTTCTACTTTGACGCGACCGTCCGGTCAAGACCGGTAGACGACGACGAGCCGCTCGATCCGGAGGACAATCTGGAGGAGTTCACGCAACTCGGCGACGACGCGCTGCGCAAGATAGAGCGCGAGGTGCATGAAATCTTTGATAACACCGATTACGCTATCGTGGGCGGGCCGGGCGGCACGGGACTGGGCGATATCGCGTTTGTGCCCGGCATAATGCTGCGCGAGCCAAAGGGCGTCCGCGACATCGAGGACTGGTACATGTCCCCCCTCATCAGGCCTGAGTATATCAGGGAAGTCTTCGACAGGCAGACCGACGTCGCCGTGCAGAATCTCAAGCTGTACTACGAAGCGGTCGGAGACCGCGTCTCGGTAATAACCCTGTGCGGCGCGGATTTTGGCAATCAGAGAAGCCTGATGCTGTCGATCGAGGTGTTCAGGGATCTTTATCTCCCCTTTTACAAGAAAATGACCGATTGGATCCACGCAAACACAAAATGGAAGGTTTTCAAGCACTGCTGCGGCGCGATCGAGCCTCTTCTGCCGCATCTCATCGAGGCCGGCTTCGACATAATGAACCCCGTGCAGATTACCGCAGCGGGAATGCAGCCCAAGCTTCTTAAAGAGAAGTACGGAGATAAACTCACCTTCTGGGGCGGAGGCGTCAGCACGCAGACGACGCTTCCGTTCGGCGCCCCGGCTGAAGTGCGAGAAGAAGTTAAGCGGAATGTAGAGGTGTTCGGAGCAAACGGCGGATTTGTGTTCAACACGATCCACAATGTGCAGGCGAACGTGCCTGTAGAGAATTTTTTGGCGATGGTGGAAGCGCTGGGGTAATGAGTGGAAAGTGGAAAATGGAAAGTTGAAAATGGAAAGTTGAAAGTTGAAAGTTGAAAGTACGGGTAAAACGTAAAATGTAGAATGTAAAGTGTAAAATGGAAAGTTGAAAGTACGGTTTTGCGTAGCGGCGCACAGTGTGCTACATGGCGAACGATGTTCGCCGCTACAAAAGGTTTACAGGGGTTTCAGGGGTAGGGTTTGAGTAAAACGCAAGGTGTGCGGTTTAACGGATAGTACATGATTCAGAAATTATTAGAGGGAGTTGATTCTGTCAAATGAAGGCTTTTGGGTCGGGTTATTTTGGGGAGTGGATCACTGATGAGAACGGGCTGCCGGCGTATCGTTACGATTGCGACCAGCTAACGGACCCCGCGGCGATTTCACCAACAAACACTGTCTGGCGCAAGGAGAACGACCACACGTTCCAGTTCGGGAACACACGCATTGTATGCGTCGCATCAAACTTCGGAACAGTTCAGGTCAGGCAGGACGAAGGTGCGCCGAAGTTCCTCGGGGACGTCGATCCGGAGAGAAACTGCTTCGGGGGCGGGCTCGGCTGGCTGTCTGACGGCACTAACGTCCTTTCGACGTACTACGATGGCAAGGCGGACAGCTTTGAGCGCGTGTATGGCGCGGGTTATATGCGCAAAACCGTCAGGAAAGGGGACTTGTCCGCAAACCAGCTGATTTTCACGCCGTACGGCGACGATCCGGTACTTATATCCCGTGTGACGATCGAGAATCACTCGGAGCAAGCAAAGGATTTAAAATGGCATGAGTATTGGGGTTCGCGCCCATATCTGATGTCGCTCAGGACACTCGTACTATCGCTCGCATCCGGGACCACCGAGCTCGACTCATATATCAACAACTCGGCACAGACGATGAGGCGGAAACTCGCGGACAGGTATGAAAATCATTACTCTGAGGACGGAAAGGTCCTGCGCAACAAAATGAAGTTTGCAGGGTGGAGATTTATTGACAAGCAGATTTGGGGGATCGCCCAAAAGAAATACAGGCCTCTGGCTGAAAAGGCGAAGAACTACTCGCTCTACCTAGGCGAGCTGGACGATCAGGAGGACGTCAACCCGCCGGAGACATTCCTTTTCGCCGCCGACGCGCAGGCGGAGTCTTTCATTACCGACGCCGACGCATTCTTCGGGCAAGGAGGCGCCGGGAATCCGGATGGCCTGCGGAAAGCTGTTAAGCCAAAACGCAAGACTTCCCATGCGGCGATGATAGCCGTTTCGCCTGTATCCGTACCCGCAGGTGGAAAAGTCACGCTGACCTACGTTTTCGGTTACTTGCCCGGCGGGTTTGAGCTGCAGGCGCTGATGAAAAAGTACGGCGGCGGCTTCGACGAGCTTTTTGCCGAATCCTGCGAAAAGTGGAAGAACGATCGTATTTCTTTGACCGTGCCCGGTAAAGAGTGGATCGACCGCGAGCTGCTGTGGCACAATCAGTCGCTGCGAGGGGCGGTCACTTTTGACAGCGCGTTCGGTGAGCATATACTCTCCCAGGGGCATGTTTACCAATACATCATGGGTTTTCAGGGCGCGTCGCGCGACCCGCTGCAGCATGTGATGCCGTTTATTTTTACCGACCCCGGCCTGGTGCGGGAGATCATCCGTTACACCGCAAAGTCGATTTTGCCTGACGGCACTGTACCGTATGGCATCAGCGGCCACGGAGCTATAATGATTTCGCCGTTTCTCTCCGGCGACCTTGAAATCTGGCTGCTCTGGACTTTGAGCGAGTATATCCTCGCTACGAAGGACTTGTCGATACTGGACGAAAGAGTCACGCCATATCCGTATAAAGGGATAAAGCAGGAGGAAGATTCTATTGCGAATCTTACCGACCGCGCTTTCAAGCATTTTCTCTCATTTACGGGTACTGGCGAACATGGCTTACCGGGAATACTGGGCGGCGACTGGAACGACAATGTAGTAGTGGGCAACACCGACCCCGCGGAACAGGAGCGTATTCGGAAGGAGGGAGAGAGCGTGCTGACCGGCGCTTTTGCCGCGGCTGTTTTCGCTAAGTATGCGGAGGCTCTCGCCATGGCGGGAAGAGACGGCGCGGAAGTTTCCGCACAGGCGGATAGACTCACAGAAGCTGTTTCGCAGCAATGGCTCGGGAAATGGTTCCGGCGAGCATATCTCGGAAGTAACCTCGGATGGGTGGAGAAGTTCTGGCTTGAACCTCAACCATGGGCGCTGATGTGCGGCGCCACTGACGGGGAGCAGACAAAAACGTTGGTTGCAGAGATAAAGGAGAAATGTCAGGATCCTTCGCCAATCGGCGCTATGCTGACCGACTCCTGCCCGCCTGACGGAATGAAAGCGCCCGCAGGCATGGCGACCAACGGCGGTATTTGGCCTTCGATCACGGGAACTCTGATACTGGCGCTGGGTAAGATCGATCCGGCAGCCGCATATGAGGAATGGACGAAAAATACGCTTGCCAATCACGCGGAGCACTACCCCATGAGCTGGGAAGGAACATGGAGCGGGCCGGACACATATAACTCGGTGCTCTCGGACGATCCCGGCAGGACATTCTCCCATGCCGACCCCGAAGCCCGTAAGCTGAAACTCGCTTGGGTGGACTTCCCGGTATACAATCTGCATCCACACGCATGGACGCCATATAACGCCGCGTGTTTGTTCGCTGACACGTTTACGGCAGACGGAGTTGTGTTCAACATGGGCTTCCCGGAGAAGGAATACAAGTTCGAAAGCCCGCTGGCGGCGCTCGAGCGTACGCCGGGCGGCTTTAAGGGCAGATACTCCCCTTCTGTCGCGGGGACGTGGAAAATCGAGCTCGCGTTCTTTGACGCTCCGGAGGAGTTTTCTTTGCATGTAAACGGAGCTCCCGCTGCGTATGAGCGGACAGAAAAGCGCGTCTTTTTCACCGGCGAGGGAGGCGGAGAAAACCCGCTTTGGTGGGAGATAAGATTATAATTTCAGCTGAGTCTATCTTTTAATTAATAATGAAAGGCGTATGATAATGGATAAAAAGGACGGGGAAAAACTGATCGCAACACGAGGCGAACGGTACACTTATGTGCTGTATTACTTCGGGCAGCTCATCTTTTACATGATCGTTACCAGTTTCCTGCAATTGTATCTCACTAACATCGCGATACCAGCGGCGATCATTGGTACGATATTCATCGTCGCAAAGGTTTGGGACGCCATAAACGACCCGATTTTTGGAGTGATCGTCGACAAGGTCAACTTGAAAAAGGGGAAATACATTCCGTGGCTTCGCATTTCCGTGTTTGCGATCCCGATCACGACGATACTGATTTTCTGTATACCCAGCAGCCTCAGCCTGCAAGTCAAAATCATCCTGGCGGTCGCGACTTATGTCCTTTGGGACACGAGTTATACACTGGCTGACGTCCCTATCTACGCGCTTCCGACGGCCATGACGAGCAATATCAGCGAACGCGACAAGATGTATATAAACTCCAAGTTTACTGCATTTATCGGAGGTTTACTTGCAACGATAGCGGTACCTATCTTCTTTCCAATTATCGGCTGGCCCGCAACGATAATCATTCTTTCGATCCTCGGTTTTCTGACGACATTCCCGATCGCGTTCAAAGCGAAGGAGCGTTTCTTTACAGAGGTATCAAACCCTAGTTTCATGGATTTGCTTCGTTATCTCGTCCGTAATAAGTATTTACTCGTTTATCACGGCGCGCTGATCCTGGTTTCGCTGTCAAATACCGCGTCGCCTGTGCAGTCATTCTTCGCGATCCACAACCTTGGAGGAACTGAGTATATCTCGATCATAGCGCTTGTCGCAACAGTGCCAATGATTCTGGCTGTGTTCCTTGCAAGGCCGCTTCTCAATAAGTTTGACAAAGTTCACATAGCGATATTCTGTATCCTGGCGGCGCCTATCATGGGTATAATCATGTACTTTGTCGGATATGGCAACTTGCTTGTATTATATGGGATGATAGCTATCCGCTCCATTTTCGGCGCTATGAGCGTTGTGCTCGTTGCGATGTTCTCAGCCGACTGCGCGGAGTTCGGTAACTATGTGACTGGCGACCGCGCCCAGGGCGTCGCTTTTTCGATTCAGACCTTCACGGCAAAAATCACCGCCGCGCTTTCGTCGGCGATATGTATGTTCCTGCTGGGGATACTCGGCTTCATAGAAGGGGAGAATGTTCAGCAAAGCGCTTCAACGATATCCGCGATATGGTCGTTGTACACATGGGTTCCGATCTTTACCGCCGTGCTTGCAGCAGGTCTGCTTGCGTTCGGGTACAAGCTGCGCCAGAAAGACGTCGCATTAATGATCCTCGTGAACAAAGGCGAGCTCACCCGCGATGAAGCGGCGGGGAAAATGTCGCGGAAGTACTAATAAGTGGAAAGAGGAAAATGGAAAGTGCAAAGCGCAAGGATTACGGGTCAGTGGATAGCAGATTGTTTCGGCTGCTGGTGGGCGGCGAACCGGCGAATTACAAGAAAACAGAGAACGGGATCGTTTTCACCGGCGAAGGCGGCGGAGGAAACCCGCTGAGCTGGGAAGTTGAGTTCCAGACTCGTTTGTAACGATGCTGCGCCATCTTGGGGGCAAAAGAAAAAAATAAAAGAAGCAATAACTATATTTTTGAGAGGGCTGGTTAAGATACAATGGATGTTAAACTAAGCTTTAAAGAACGGTTTAGTTACGGAGTCGCCAACTTGGCATTGGTTCTGGTGTGGACGTCGATCAGCAGCTTCATGGTCATTTTCTACACAGACGTGGCTCTGATACCCGCAGTATGGGTAGGAGGGTTCATTCTCGTCTCACGTATTTTTGACGGTTTTTTTGATTTCTTTATGGGCATGGTTATCGACCGAGGAAAAAGCAAGCAGGGTAAAGCCCGGCCATGGCTGCTGCGCATGGCGCTCCCGTTTGCGGTCGCCGCTGTATTGTGCTTCAGCGCGTTCCCCGAATGGCCGTTGGGCTTAAAGCTTATGTACGCTATAGTCACATACAACATTATGACCACTTTCGTTTACAGCATGATTGATATGCCGTACAACGCGCTCAGCGCGGCTATGACTCAGAATCAGTATGAGAGATCAGTGCTGAACATATTCCGCTTGTTTATGGCTATCATCGGCGGCGTCATAGTCGGTATAGCCGTTCCCGCTCTGACCGAAGCGTTCGGAAACGGCCCGACTGCCTGGCGCCTGACATTCCTGATTTTCGGCCTGGTGGCGGCAGGCTTGATCCTGTTATCATACTTCAACACAAGAGAGCGTGTATCCGCCTCTGTGTCCAACAGGGATGATATACCGATCAAAACCGCGTTCAAGGCGCTTATCAAGAACAAGTACTGGGTCATGATCGTCATATACTCGGTTTTGTCCTACACCGCGTCGGGGCTGGGCGGAATGACCGCGTATTTCGCCCGAGAGGTCCTTGGGGACTTTGCGATAGTCGGGACGATAACGATATTCGGCGTTATTCCCATGCTGGTCGCGACATTCGTCCTCTCGCCAATTGTTAAACGCATCGGGAAGCGCAACACATCACTTATCGGAATATTCTGCGGGATTCTGGGTGGTCTGATCCTCGCTATACTAGGGCCAAGCATGATGGTGATATTTGCTACAACACTGTTCAGGGCCTTTGGATCGGCCTTCATAATTGGGACATTGTTCGCGCTGATCAACGATACGATCGAGTACGGCGAATGGAAATCCGGCGTGCGTACAGCCGGCCTTGTATCGACGGCATCCTCTTTTGGCGGTAATGTAGGTAACGGGCTCGGCGTGGCCATAGTCAGCCTTGCGCTCACTTTTGGCGGGTATGTCGCGCGGGAAGTTTTCCACACAGGCCCGACCGGTCAGTCGGCGTCGGCTTTGTTTGCTATCAACTTCGTCTACGTATGGCTGCCGATGATCTTTATGGCTGGCATGGCTATCATCATGTTTTTCTACAAGCTGGATAAGGAATACCCCACAATCCTGGAGGACCTGAAGGCACGTAAAGCGAAAGCAGAAAGTGAAGGCGAAGTTGAAGCATGAAATCTGAAATGACAGGGAAAGAGCGTATTCTCGCGGCGTTGCGCCGTGAGCCTGTGGACCGCGTCCCGTGGGTCCCGCTGCTGGTCCCATATACTATCGCGGGATTTCCCAAAGACGCGCCGCACAGGGTCGCGGACGCGCAGCGCGCAGTCGGCTGCGACATCTGGACACAGGCGGTGGCCGACAGGATTGGGCTCTGGTTTCCAAAACCAAAAAGTAAAATCAAGAGAGTCCTATACTTTGAAGACGGCGACGTCATTTCCGGATACGAGACGCCCGAGGGCACGATCACCGAGCGTCAGCGCAGCGGAATCGGCGGGTCAATGAACGCGCCTGTGGAGTATCTCTTGAAAACACCGCAGGATCTGCGCGTGTACCGCTATGTGCTGGAGAACAGCTTCCTGTTTATCGCGGACTATAACGACCACTACGCCTGGGAGGATGCGATCGTCGGAGAAGACGGCGTTATCACCGACGTCACGATCGGCATGTCTCCGCATCAGATGTTCATAAACATGCTGGCGGGAGTGGAACACACCTATGATATGCAGTCGGAGGCCCCCGAGCTGTTTGACGAAGTCATGGAGATCATGCACCAACAGAATCTCACTCAGATAAGAGAGACTGTAAAGAATAGCAAGGCGGATATCTTCATAAACTCCGATAACACGAGCTGGACTGTGATGTCGCCTTCGGTCTATGAGAAATACTGCGCCCGTCAACTGAGCGAATATTCGGATATCCTGCATGAGTACGGAAAACTGCATGTCATCCATATGTGCGGGAAGCTGTGTTATCTGGCGGAAAAGATCGCAGCCTGCCGCTTTGACGCGGTGGCGGATATAGCTCCGGCGCCGACCGGCGACACAGAGCTGTGGGAGGCGGCGGAAGCTTATCCGAACATGGCCGTTAAAGGCGGCATTGGGTGTGATACATTTATCTCGGACAACCCGCGCGACTGTTATGAGAAAGCCCGGGAGATACTCGAAAAAACACGCGGCAGGCCCGGTATCCTGCTGGGCTCCGGAGATTCGGTCCCGAACGGGACAAGCATGGAGAATCTGCGCGCCGTCACAAAAGCGGTTGAGGAGTTTGCGTAGCTGCGAAAGATTATGCGGTTTTCGACAGCGTTCGGAACACGGAGTTATTGGAGGGATCAAGCAGTGCTGCAACAGAAATTGATGGAATGGGCGCTAAAGCAGAGGCTCAAAAAGTGGCAGGTCAGCGCGGACTATAACGTGGAAACATATCTGGAGAAGATCGTCGAGTTCTTTGACCCGGAGAAAGCCAAAGACAGGCGGCTAACCGTTGTATATGAGTTTCACGACAGCGGCGGCAACGACGGCGTCTGGACCGTCTCCATCGCAGGCGGGAAATGCATTCTGACAAAAGGGGAGCCTGAGCAGTGTGATACCAGGCTGTACATGACTGCTGAGGTATACCGCCGAATTCTAATGGGCCGGCTGGATTTCGCGCGTTTGGCATACTCTGTCGGCGCGGTCAGGTTTTTCGGTAACACCTTGGGGCACAGGGAGCTAAATCATTACCTCACTCTCCCGAAGAAAGCGGGCGTCGCGGCGCTTTAAATCTCGCATTTTACCTGTTATGCCTGTTATGCCTGTGCTGCCCGGTAAACGCAGCAGCAACTGTCGCGACTATCGCAGGTTAAAAGCCGACTCACAGCGCCGCTCCGGATAGGGCGGCTCTGCGAGTCGGCTTATTGCCCGTAACTGCTGATCTACAGCATGATCCACTGGATTGAACGCAGTATTTCAAAGTAGCTGTCGGACTGGAATGTAATGGTATTGTCGCCTGCTCTGGTCACGCCGGGATACCACGACGCTATCTCGGCGCCAATGTGTTCTTTGTAGAATAACTCAGCTTCAAAATGGTCGGGCAGCTTAACGAGAGCGTTTGCCAAGTCACGCGACAGAGCCTTTTCTGACAGCTCTTTGATGTTTTTCACAGTATCCTCTGTTGAGTAATTCATTGTCGCCGCGCCGGATCCATCTTTTACGGCGCAAGTGATCAAATCCGGATGCAGTCCTTTTGAGTCATCACATAGCATTTTATCGCCGCTCAGGAAAACAGTCGGCACGCCTTCGAGCGCGCACGCGTAGCTGTACAGCATAAACTCGCTGGCAATCATCCCGTTTAGTTTGGTATAGACCAGCTTGCCGGTGTTCGTGTGAGCCAGTGGGTTTCCGGGTCTGCCTGCGGCGCTGTGATAACCGACGAACATCGCGGCGTCAAAGGTTTTGTCTATGCCGAAAGCCATTGAGTATGGGTGCCCAGACCAGTTGCGGATCAGCGTAACTCCGGACGGCATTCTTGAAGGGTCTATATTCAATCCCGGTCCGTGGGCGTCATTTACAACGATCTCCCCTGCCCCCGCATTTCTGGCGCCCTGGATACAGGCAAGCACCTCGTCAGTCATCTGTTTTGCATGAAGCGGATAAGACGCATGCGACGGGTCCGTTTCGTTCCATACAGTGGTGGTAGTTACGCCCTCGATATCTGCGCTGATAAACACTTTCACGTTAATGTCTCCCATCAAGAAAAATATTATGTGCCAGTTTAACATGCGTAGTGGTAATGTTCAATAGTTATTGAGGTGTCGAGCGGCCTATGTTATATTTTTTAATGGTAACTCGATTGATTACTACGCCAAACGAAAGGGCAACACGATGATTTCATGTTTCACCTGGTTCGGATATGAGCTGCCTGTGAAGGAGAGGATCCGTCTGATCAAACACGCAGGTTTCGACGGGGTAATGCTTTGGTGGAGCGAGGAGTATGAAAACTACGAATATCGTAAAGCACCGCAGATGGCTCGCGACGCCGGATTGTTCGTCGAGAACATCCACACTTCGTTTGGGAGCATCAACGATCTGTGGCTTGATAACCTTGACGGAGATACTCTGACAGAGTTTTTTCTTCAAATAGCTGACGATTGTTTCGACCATGAGATTCCCGCTATGGTAATGCACCTGTCAAGACACAGCCCGCCCCCGGTCAGCGAGGCGGGTCTGAAAAGGATCATGAAAATAACAGAAAGGGCTGAGCGTCACGGCGTAAATGTGGCGTTTGAGAACTTGCGGGATAATAAATATATAGAGGCTGTGCTAACACGTATAAACTCCCCGCACGCCGGGTTCTGTTACGACAGCGGACATCATAACTGCACTGCACCGAACGAGGATTTGCTGCAAAGGTATGGCGCCCGC
>Ga0123353_10018829_pt1 | contig 10231 bp, 12 predicted proteins | sample TergutLab28metaG_3_FD_92763 | JGI IMG/M metagenome (GOLD analysis project Ga0123353, IMG submission 92763) | Labiotermes labralis P3 segment gut microbial communities from Petit-Saut dam, French Guiana - Lab288 P3 | ecosystem: Host-associated > Arthropoda: Insects > Digestive system > Gut ...
ACCTTACCCTCACTTGTGGTTCTCCGCTCAGTCGCAACTTCCAATTTGGCTTAAGCCTCGCCCAAGACCCTCTCTACTCGCCCGCCGCTACCACCGAAGGACTTTCCACCCTCCTCACCTTACCACCTGCCCTCACCGAACTCCCCCTCATTCACGCCATTCTCAATAAAATCGAACAATAAATCACACTATGCTATACTGATGAAAACAAGGAGGAGTATGGCAAATCCAAGAGTAACTAATATGGACGTCAAAGTCACATGGCAGGCAGGTTTAGCCTTTGCGCTGGTTGTGGTTGCCGTCATCGCGGGACTAATGTATGCTATCCCACGCTATCGCGTCTGGGCAGCCGAAATGCGTGGTCGCGCCGAACTCAGCCAAGCCGAGTTCAATAAGCAAATCATCGTCCGCGAAGCAGAAGCTCGCCTCGAAGCCGAGCGCCTCAACGCCCAAGCCGAAGTCGCCCGCGCCGAAGGTGCATCGGAAGCAATGTATGCCGTCCAAGATGCCCTCACCGAAACCTACATTCGCTATCTCTGGGTCCGCACCATGCAAGGCAACCAAAACATCATCTACGTCCCAACCGAAGCTGGGCTACCACTTCTCGAAGCTGGTCAACGCCCTTAACGTAAACACAAGCAACTATATTCATCATCTGGGATAAGCTCGATAACCTCCACATCGGGAACGTAAAGCTTGTTCAAGAACCGACCCGCTGCCGCCAACCCCGAAGTTTCGGCAAACTTGGTCACGCCATTCGACAAAATCAGCGAAGTCTCACCATCAGTCCACGAGCCAAAAGCATGCGGCTGAAACAGCTTATATTTCGGCCCGATAAACCCATGATTCATCAGTAGCGGTCGGAGCACCACCGGCACCAGCCCACCATGGTTATGGCCGCTAATAATCAAATCCAGCTTACCCAGAATCTCCACATCTCCTCTCGACAATAGCTTGCCACCCGCCAACCAACCATTCGGCGAATGCGACAACATCACGTTAAATCGCTTTTTGCGGAGCGCCCGAGCCGGAATCGTCCCCAGCACCTCGAGAAACTCCGCCTGCGTCTCCCGCCCGGCATACCATGTCTCGGGCATATTCAAGGCGCTAAACGTGACATTGCCCTTTGCCTCAAACGTCCCGAACGTATCGCGCAATAGCACACAATTCTTAATTTTCCGAACCGCCGCATAAAAATCCAGATTCTCACCGGCTTTTATCCGCCTCGGCCAAAAACCGCAAGTCGCCATCTCATGATTACCTAGCCCCACCACCACCGTCGTCATTTTCGAGAGACTTTTTAGCCAATCAATCAGCTGCGACACATCGCAATCGGTACGATCCAACGTGTCGCCAGCCAGACAAACATAATCCGGTTTTTCTTGTTTGACGAGTTTTAACAGCCCCGCAAACGCCATCTGATTATTATGGACATCTGACATCGCCAACACTTTCATCGACTTGGCAATTTTCGGGCTAGCCAGCCGAAACCGATTTACTCTAATTCTCATAATATTTATTTAGACCTTGAACAATTCATCAAAAAATAATCTTGGTGCGCGAGACTGGACTTGAACCAGCACGCCTTGCGGCATATGCTCCTAAGGCATACGTGTATACCAATTTCACCACTCGCGCCTACTAACATTATACTACAACCACCCCAAAAGCACAACCTCGCCCACCCCACATCTGCCCATGTATTTGTGTTGAGCTGTTCTGTGTTTTATATGGGTCGCCCCCAAGGGCGACCCTCAATATGTGAAAATCAGCCGATATTTACTCTCGGCTAGATTTTCTTAACTCTTTCTTTTTGCTCCGCCGCTTTTTCTTTTTTAAAGAAAAAGGGCGTAGGGGTCTCGCTCTTGCAGAGACCGTTGCCCAGAATACCAATCCAGCCGGCCAAAACGGTGGCTGGGGCGGCGACTGGTCGCAGTCGCCGAATGCGACGATTCCTTGGTTCCTGCGAGGCGGCGAATCGAGTATTGCTTCGCATGCTGGTGTCTTTGCCTTCAATAGGTGGACGGGTGATGTCGTTACGACTATCGGCTGGCGTCCCTCCAGTTGCAAAAACACATATTTCATGTTATAACTGAATAATGAATAACATTGCCACCCTGCAAGCCGCCGCCGACCTCCTACGGTCTGGCGAAGTGGTGGCTTTCCCTACCGAAACCGTTTATGGTCTCGGCGCCAACGCCCTCGACGAAACCGCCTGCGCCAAGATTTTTGCCCTCAAAGGCCGCCCCGCCGACAACCCGCTCATCGTCCACATCGCCGACCTCGCCATGCTCGACCAAATCGCCGAAGCCACCCCTATGGCGCTCCGCCTCGCCGACGCTTTCTGGCCCGGGCCCCTCACCTTGGTGTTACCGAAGAAACCCCACATCCCCGACATCGTTAGCGCCGGCTTGCCCACCATCGGCGTCCGCCTCCCCTCACACCCTGTCGCCCGCGCCCTGATTCGCGCCGCCGTCTGTCCCATCGCCGCACCCTCCGCCAATCTGTCCGGTCGCCCCAGCCCCACCCAAGCCGGCCACGTCCGCGACGACTTTATCGACAAACTACCCCTCATTCTCGACGGCGGGCCAGTCGAAATCGGTATCGAATCCACCGTCATCGACGTTTCCGGCGCCCAACCTGTCCTCTTACGCCCCGGATACATCACTATCGACCAACTAGCCGACGCCTTGCAATGCGACGTCGGTTACGCTACCGGTAAAGACGCCCTCCGCCCCGCCTCCCCTGGCATGAAGCATCAGCATTATTCCCCCAAAGCCGAATTAAAACTTGCCGCAAGCCCTGCCGAAGTTCTAAAGCTCCACCAGACCCTCACCAAAAAGCACGGCGCCAAGCCACTCTCTATTCTCACCGAACACCCCGACCAAGCTTGGGCTGCCGACCTCGATGTTTTCCTCATCGCCAAACTCGGCGACCTCGAAACCTACGCCCGCAATCTGTTTGCTGCTCTTCGCTACGCCGACATGAATGGCTACACTTCCATCATCATGGAAACCGTCCCTGCCCAAGGTCTAGGAGCCGCCATCATGAACCGCCTTGACAAAGCCACCCACATCTCCTAAACATGTTTGATGTTAGTAAACTCCGACACCTCACGACTCACCGTCGCCAGATGTTCCACACCCAGCTCGTCCAGCTTATGCGCGCCCATTGCGCCCATCATCACCTTGATTTCGTCATTCGAAACCCGTAGGTAATTCTCGACTTTCTGGCTATCCTTGATGTCCGCGTTTGCCGCCATCGCTATCAGTATGCTGGTCGAAACCGCCACCGCGTCCGCGCCCATCGCGAGCGCCTTTACGAAGTCGGATGCCACCCGTAGCCCGCCAGTAATCACCAAATCCATCGCCAAACCATTGTCGTCCAAGAACTTCCGCGCCCGATACAGCGCATAGATGGTTGGCACGCCCGCCGCATCTTTCCAAAACTTCGGCGCCGCTCCCGTGCCACCACCCCGACCATCAATAGTCACAAAATCTGGCTGGGCGAACTTCACCCATTCCAAATCTTCTTCAATCCGATTCGCCGCCAGCTTCACGCCAATCGGCCGACCACCCGACTTCTCACGCAGTTCATCGACCAACTTTTTCAAATCCTGTTCTGAATTAATCTCATCAAATGCCGGTGGCGAAATAATATCCTCGCCCTCCTTGCGTCCTCGCATTTTCGCTATCTCCGCCGTCACCTTGTGAGCTGGCAGATGTCCGCCCAACCCTGGTTTCGCCGACTGCCCAATCTTTATCTCAATCGCTCCGACTCGCCGCAAGTTCGCATCATTCACCGAATACTTATTCGGCACATACTCGAAAATATAGCGCGCGTTGCCTTTCAACTCGTCCTCATAAATACCACCCTCACCCGAACCAACGCCAGAGCCCACCGCGTTCGCTCCCGTCGCTATCGCCACTTTCTGCTCTCCGGTCAGCGCCCCATAACTCATATGCGCCACCATAATCGGCGTGTCGAGCTTGAGGGGTTGTTTCGCCGATCGACCAATTATCACTTCCGTTTTCGCTTCCGTCATACCGTCAAATGGTTTCTGCGCTAGTTGCGCCCCCATCAACAAAATATCGTCCCAGTCCGCGATTTTCAGCCCAGTGCCAGCCGGCTCAATCACACTCTCGCCCGCTCCCGCAATCTGCTGGATATACGCCATCTTGCCACCCAACGCCACCTCACTCACCGACCCACCAGCCGACTCACTCGCTACCTCTCCCATCGGCTCAAACAAACTTTTCGGTGCCGCGCAAATAGGGCAAGTATAATCGTTCTTCAAATCAGCGAACGTCGCACCCTCTTTGGCTTCATCATACAACCACCCACACATTGTGCATTTTTGCATAGTCGCTCCTTAAATAGCTTCAGCTTTAATAGCAAAATTAGCCTGTGGATAAGCACACGTCGCGCATTTCGCCGGCGCCTCCAGACCATTATGGACGTAACCGCAATTAATACACATCCAGTCCACCGCCACATCTTTCTTGAAAATCTTACCGGCATCCAACTCTTTTCTAATAGCCAAATATCGGTCTTCGTGTATCTTCTCGATATCGCCAACTTTTTCCAGCTTGAATGCAATTTCTGCGAAACCTTCTGCTTTCGCAACTTCGGCGAACTCTTTATACATCTCCGTCCACTCGTAATTCTCGCCCTTTGCCGCCTCCGCCAAGTTCTCCGATGTCGTTTTGTCGCCATAGAAATACTCAAACCAAGTGCGAGCGTGCGCCATTTCGTTACGCGCCGTTTCCTCGAAAAAGTCGGCTATCGCGTCGTAACCTTCTGCGCGCGCTTTCGCCGCAAAAAATGTGTATTTATTTCGCGCCTGACTTTCGCCGGCAAATGCCGCCATCAAGTTTGCTTCTGTTTTACTGCCTTTTAATTCTGGCATGTTCCTCCTTTTTGACAAGTTGCACAGGCTCCCAGCCCAACCAACTGAACTTCGTCGATTGCAAATCCCGAACTTTCCGCGAACGCTCTTTTTAGCGCCCGCGTAATTCGCGCGCTTTCAACATCTGTAGTCCCGCCACACTCCTCACATATTAGGTGGTAGTGTTCTTTGACTGTTACGTCGAAACGATCCGCTCGGTGCGGCACCGAAATCCGCATAATTTCGCCTCCTTTTGCCAGCCTATCCAAATTACGATAAACTGTGCCGAGGCTAATATTAGGACTCGTCTTGCGCACCGATTCATAAACCATCGCAGCCGTGGGATGATCGCAGCGGCCTGTAATATCCGCTTTGATTATTTCACTCTGCTTGGAGTTACGCATCTTGCCTTTCTTTTATTCGTCATAGTAATGATAATCATTACTATTAGTATAAATATAGCAGACCAAGAAACCCGTGTCAAGCATTTCGTTCAAGTTCTAGTAATTTCTTTTTCATCTCGATACCAAAAGCATAGCCACCCCAGCCTCCGCCCGACGCTAGCACCCTATGACAAGGAATCACAATCGGAAAAGCGTTCTTGCCACAAGCCGTGCCAACCGCCCGCACCGCTTTCGGCCGCCCAATCTTCTCTGCCAGTTCCCGATAACTCCGCGTTTCGCCATACGGTATCTCTGCTATCGCCCGCCAAACCGCGTGCTGGAACTCCGTTCCTTTCTGCGACAAAGCTAGCTTCATCAGCTCCAGCGAGAACTCCTTACGCTCGCCATCTAAATACTCCAACACCTCCACCTGCGCTGCCTCCGGCACCCATTCCACATATCCCCGCATTATTCTCCTTCTGCTATATATAGTATATCACCAGACACCGAAGGTAAGTTGACACAACCAAAAAACCACCAGCGCGACAACTGCCACTATCCACAGCACTCGCCTCGACCACCTGTCCAATAGCTTCTCAATCCAAGGATAAACCAAGAACATAAACAACGTCGCGGCGATACCAAACAATATTGCATTCTGCAAGCTCACCAGCCCATGCAAATTAAACGGCTTATCCAGATAGCTCCAAAACGGATTATGCCCGAACCACCAAATCGCAATCCGACCCACAAAATATTCGGCCAACACACAAACACCGGTCAAAAAGATAAACGCTAGACCAATATTCTTCCGCATTTTCTCCGGCAACATCTGCCACAAAGCCACCATCGCCACTACCGCGATACCATAAACCGGGTAGGGCTCCAGCGGTTGCTGACCAATCCCGAAACTCGTTTCTTCACTGCCAATCAAACGTAACCACAGCTGCACCGCAATTTCCAGCCAATGCCCAAGGAAGCTCGCCAGCACAAAATAAATCGATAACCGCGCCACACTCTCCGAGATACGCCGTTTCGTGCGTTTCATAACTATATTATCTCATAATTAACACACTTAAGCTAATCTACGCGTGATGATAGTTTTGGTTATTCTTGATAGTCTGCGCCCGATAAATCTGCTCAATCAAAACCAACCTTACCAACTGGTGCGGCAAGACCAGCTTTGACAAACTCCAAGTAAAATCCGCCCGCTCTCTTACCCCCGCCCCCACGCCAAACGAACCACCAATCACAAACACCACATTTTGATTTTGCATTTTGGTATCAACCAGCTTCGCTAGTTCAGGGCTAGTCAGATTTTCACCCCGCTCATCCAGCAAAATCACAAAATCCTCCGCCCCGACCGCCCGCAAAATCGCCTTTTCCTCGACTGCCAAATCACCATCCGATAAAACCACCCACGCAACTTGAAAAGGCTTCCGTAGTCGCTGTTCATACTCCGAAATCCCCGCCGTTACAAACTTCTCCTGCTTCTTGCCAACTGTAATAATCTTCATTTCTACCATTCCCGCGGCGGCTCTTGCAAAGGAAATTGTCGCTCCGCAATCTTTATCACACTATCCGGCTCCGCCCCAATCCGCCGTAGCGCCGTGGTTACACCCAACTTTTTCATAATATCCCGCAAGCGATTCACCGAATCGTAATTTTCAAGATCCGTCTTCATCGCAAACTTCTCAATCTCTGCCCCCGATACCACAAACAATCCCTTTACCTTCTCAACCGTGAAGCCTTTATTTCTCTTGCTCTCCGGTAATGTGATGACTTCAACTTTCGGCGCTTCCACCACTTCTTCAGCCGGCGCCTTGGCGCGCATTTCATGCATCGCCACCACTGTCGCCCTTAACACTTCCTTTAACCCTTGATGCGCCTGCGCCGAAATCGCAAAAATCGGCGAATCCGTCGCCTCCCGCAAAGCCGACACCTGCATATCGAGCAGCTCCTTATCAAACCCCTCAGTTTTTGTCAGCGCCACCACTTCCGGTCGCCCCAACAAGTCCTCATCGAACTTCCCCAGCTCCGCCCGAATCGCCTTATATCGCGCCACCACATCATCTGAATACGCGTCAATCAAATGCAAAATCACACTCACCCGCTTGATATGTCGCAAAAATGCCGTTCCTAGTCCCTTGCCGTCGCCCGCGCCCTCAATCAGCCCTGGGATATCAGCAATCAAAACATCGCGTTTATCAATCGTCGCCACCCCCAGATTTGGCACCAACGTCGTAAACTCATAATCCGCAATCTCCGGCTTGGCGTTCGACACCACCGCCAAAAATGACGACTTGCCCGCATTCGGAAAACCGACCAGCCCTACATCCGCCAAAAGCCGTAATTCCAACTGCGCCTCAAAAATATCGCCCTTTAATCCCAGCTCCGCCGTCCGCGGTGTCTGTCGCACGCTCGACTTGAAGTGCGCGTTGCCAAAACCGCCATCGCCGCCTTTCGCAATCACCACTCGCTCACCGTCCATCGTCAAATCCGCCAGCACTTCGTCGCCGTCCATACGTCGCACCATCGTCCCAATCGGCACCTTGACCACCAAATCCTTACCCGACCGCCCCGCCGCCTGCCGCTTCGCGCCATTCGCGCCATCACCCGCCTTTAATTCTGGGTTATAACGAAAAGAGAGCAGGGTATTTTCATCCTTGCTCGCCTCAAAAATCACATTCCCGCCCCGTCCGCCATTACCGCCGTCCGGACCGCCTTTATCAACATAGATTTCTTTACGAAAACTAACCGCACCATCACCGCCCCGCCCCGCCGCCACATAAACTTTCGCCGTATCTATAAACATATCTATGTTATACCACAAACCCCACAATATGGGAAGTCACTAATAAATGAAAGTAAAGAATGGTGCTTGCCCGTTAGCTCGATTCCTCGACCCATCGGCCACGTCCATCGGAATCGTCCGCATCGTCACCCGACCCCAAGCACCCGCAAAGTTCATCTCGCTAATCACAATCCTATCTGGGTAAACCCTCTCCACAATGCCCACATGCCCGAACGGTCCACCGCGATTCTGAATAACCGCCCCAACCGCCGGCGTGGTACCAACCGAAAAGCCCTGCGACTGCGCCCGAATCGCCCAAGTCGCCGCATGGCCCCACATATTCGACACCGGCAAGCCCAGTTCTCGTCGCCGCTCGTAAGCATACCATGTACAATGTCCCCGCGCATAAGTATTGCCTCGCCTTGCTTGAATCACCGTCTGTAATGGCGGCACAAAATCCGGTCGCTCATTATCCGGCAAAATGCCATTCGGAATAAAAATTCGCTCGCCAACCTGCACTTCACGATGGTCCAGCTCATTATAAGCAATAATCTCCGCAATCTCACCCCTATATTTCCGCGCCACCGCCTCAATAGTATCACCGGACTCCCAAGTATATATCACACCATCTATCGCAGGCAAAAGCAAGTCCTGTCCAACCGACACCTGCACCGTGCGCCGCATATTGTTCGCCCAACGCAAAGTCTGCTCGGTGATACCCCGACTTCGCGCAATCGACGCCACCGTCTCGCCCTCACGCACTCTATACACCTCTACGCCACGCGATGCCACGATAATGGTAATTGGCCTATCGACATTGCCACCCATCGCAAAGAATGTCGCCAGCGACTCTGCCATGTCGGTCGCGTTGCCTCTAGTCGTCAACCGCGCCGCATGTGCCGACTGCGCCACCACCTTCGTCTCCACCACATTAATAAAGCTCACATTGAGGTTCCCCTCCGCACCCATCAGATATGAGAACGACCGATCACTCGCCTGCTGACCGCGCGAACCAACCACCAAAAAAGCACCAACCACCACCATTGCCAAGCCATATTTAGCAAACAGTCGCCACATCTTGCCCTTCTTCGTCCGGGGGTTCAGTATCGACTTTCGGCGTCGCCCGACTCGCTCGACAAAACCTACTTTGTCGGGATTTTCTGCTTTATCTACCAGTTCTGACATCTTTCCCTGCAATGATTCCTTATATTCATCTGATGTTCAGTTTCCGTCCGCGCAAAATAGGTCGCTCCGCTATCCCCCGTCAAAAAGTAAAATGCCCCGGGGTTACGGTCAAAATCTGGGTTCGCCGTCGCTCTAATAGCCGCTAAACTCGGACTACCAATCGGTGTCGGTGGCAACCCCCCCATCTGCGAATGTCGAGTATTCCACGGCGACTCTAGGCGCAAAATCGCATGATTCGGCGACCCATCGGGATTATGCACCGGCACGCCCATCAGATTTGCCGCATAAAGCGAAGTAATATCTGCCCCTAATGTCCAGCCTGCCCGCAAGCGTCGATGAAAGACCGCCGCAATCGCCGGCGCATCGGCGTGATTGCCGCTAATCTCACCTTCCACGATACTGGCCAAAATCAACCCTTGATAGAATGTCATATTCATCGCGTTAAACTGCTCTATCAGTCCCTCGCGCAACACCGCTCGCTCCAATTCTGTCGCCATACGGCTCACAATATTCTCCACACTCGTAGTCGCGAAAAAATTAATCGTTTCCGGGAACAAAAAGCCCTCAATACTCACAAAATTATCATCAAGTATATTCCGCGCCCCTGCTACCTGCACCGCTGTCACCCCAGTCAAAGTCGTCGGTCGCCCCAGCCTAGTCATCACATCATATTGCCGGCGAAATGCCGCATCAACTTCCGCTTCCGAAAATCCGCGCTCTATCAACATCCGTCGATTCGAAAAGATGGATCGCCCCGGGATAAAGGTAATGCGGATTTCTTCCGCCCGCTCGTTCGCCTGCTCTTCATAACGCGCCTGCCTCTCTTGTCGCGCTATCCAGCGCTGGCGCACAAACAAGCCACCCAGCACCACGCCGGCGGCTATCACGCAAATTAACAGAATCAGCATCACTCGCAAAGATTTCTGCATCGTTTTTAATACTTTCATAAGTTCTCCTCCGCCCATCCTTCTAAAATAATAA
>Ga0123353_10018830_pt1 | contig 10230 bp, 6 predicted proteins | sample TergutLab28metaG_3_FD_92763 | JGI IMG/M metagenome (GOLD analysis project Ga0123353, IMG submission 92763) | Labiotermes labralis P3 segment gut microbial communities from Petit-Saut dam, French Guiana - Lab288 P3 | ecosystem: Host-associated > Arthropoda: Insects > Digestive system > Gut ...
CTTCGCCAGCATGGACAGCGTCTCCGCCCAAGCCCTCCTCGACGGCCTCGCCAGCCTCGACATCCCCAAAGGCATGGTCGCCAAAATCGCCCTCACCCCCACCACCGCCACCCTCACCGTCACCTCCCCCGGTACCGTGCTGCTGGTGCGGTAAGTGGAGCCATTTTTTCGCTTGCTTTTTTCCGCAGTATCTGCTGAAATTTTGTATCGGCGTTTTAAACGCAATGGGTTCAGATTCCGTTTTGGGATTTTAAGAGGGGAGACACACATGAATGCATCACGTATCATGGCGGCATTGGCCGCCGCACTTACGCTGGCGACAAACAAGGCAGACGCCGCGCCAGTCACGCAGGAACAGGCACAGAAGGCCGTGCAGACATTGATCTCGCGGGAGGCTAACCCGCTGGGCGCGAAGGTGGGCGGCCGGGCGGGACCGGCGCGGACATTCCGCCACGGACAGCAGGACACGCCGCTCTTCCACGTCGTGACGCTGGAGGGCGGCGGGTTCGTGGTCACGTCGGCAGACACGGGCATCACGCCGATCATCGCGGTCTCGGAGGGCGCGGACTTGATTGCGTCGGAGGAGAACCCGCTGTGGACGCTGCTTAACCTCGATTTGCCGCAACGCATGGATGCGCTGAACGCCCCCGCCGCGAAACAGGCGGCCCCGCGCGGCGGGAACGGTGCGCCGTCGGCCGAGCAGCTGTGGGCGTCGCTGCTGGAGGAGGGGAATGCCTCGAAAGCGGCGGGGGAAGGGTCGCCCTCCATCAGCGACGTGCGCGTCGCGCCGCTCCTCCAGTCGAAGTGGGGCCAATCCACCGTCAGCGGGAAGAACGTCTTTAATTATTACACGCCCTACAACTATGTGTGCGGATGCATCGCCACGGCGGGGGCGCAGATCATGCGTTACCACCGGTACCCGACGGGAAACGTAACCCCGGCAACGTATAACTGCTGGGTGGACGGCGCCGCGTATAGCTTCGATATGAAAGGCGGCGTGTATGATTGGGCGAATATGCCGTTAGAACCCACATCCGGCATCACCGATGTCCAGCGGGAAGCGATCGGGAGACTGACGTACGACATCGGGGTCGCGTCACGGATGAGCTGGAGGGCAAGCAGTTCAAGCACGTCTGACTACGTGATGGTGGACATCCTCAAAACGCGGTTCGGGTATGCCTCCGCAGTCTCCATTGTCACCCTTAACGATGCCGGCACGGATTTCGGTGCGCCTTCGCCCGCAAGCCGGGAGAACATCCGCAATGCGCTGCTCGGCACGTTGGACGCGGAATTGCCGGCCGTGCTGGGTCTGAGGGGCAGCAAAGGCGGCCACGGCCTCATCGCGGACGGCTACGGGTATCACTCCGGCACCTTGTATGCGCACTTGAATTTAGGATGGGGCGGCTTGCAGGACGCATGGTATAATTTACAAACCCTTGACGTGTCCACGACGTACAATTTCACGCTGATTGACATCCTGAGCTTCAACATCGCCCCGACAGCGGACAAGGCCGGCGAGTGGATCACGGGACGGGTGCTGAACAGCAGCAACACGCCGTTGTCCGGCGCAACGGTCACGGCTCGCAACATCGCCAACAGCGCGACCTACACGGCCGTCTCGAACGCGAAAGGAATCTACGCCGTGAAAGTCCCGTCATCCTCCGCGTCGTATGACGTTTCCGCCGCGACAGGCAGCTTGTCTTCGTCTCCCAAGAGGGTGTCCGTGCAGCCGAGCGTCTCGCTCACTTATTCGTGGAGCGGCTCCTCAGCAATGATTCCAAATAATCGCCGCGGGTCGGCCGGCAACAGCTGGGGGAACGACCTGACGCTGGCGGGCGCCGCCGCCACCTACACCGTGACCCTCGACCCCAACGGCGGCTCGGGCGGCACGGCATCCGTCACCGCGACCGTCGGCTCACCCATGCCGTCCGCCACCGCGCCGACACGAAGCGGGCAAACGTTCCAAGGGTACTTCGACACGAGCGCGACCAGCGGCGGCACGCAATACTACACCGCCGCGATGGCCTCGGCGCGGAGCTGGGACAAGGCGCAGAACGCCACGCTCTGGGCGCGGTGGACGCAAAACGCATCCACCACCTACACCGTGACCCTCGACCGCAACGGCGGCTCGGGCGGCACGGCATCCGTCACCGCCACCGTCGGCTCGCCCATGCCGTCCGCCACCGCGCCGACGCGAAGCGGGCAAACGTTCCAAGGGTACTTCGACACGAGCGCGTCCAGCGGCGGCACGCAATACTACACCGCCGCGATGGCCTCGGCGCGGAACTGGGACAAGGCGCAGAACGCTACGCTCTGGGCGCGGTGGGCATCGGCGGCAAGCGCCGTCCACGACTTCGCGTTCTACAAGAGCTCCGACCTCCCGAGCGAGTTCTTCCTGAGCAAATCGGCGGCAAGCAAAATCCCGGCGACAACCTTCCGGCTGGGCGAGCCCATCCATATCTGGTATGCGTTCTGGGACATGAACAAACGGGCCTTCAACGGCTCGATGACCAACGCCTTCCGCGTGGTCATCAACGGGGAGACCAAGCGGCTGACTCAAAACTTCACCGACTACGCGCTCCCTGCCAGTTACTACTCGGGTTTTTGGTCAGAAGGGTACGCGTGGCCTGCCGTGCAGAACCTCGCCCCCGGCACCTACACGCTCACCTGTACCCTCAACGACGGCAACCTGGTGCCAGAAACCAACTACGCCAACAACGAGAGATCCATCACGTTCAGGGTGACCGACCCTGCGCAGCAAGGCCCCTGCCTGTCCGAGCCTGACGGCGCGGGCGCCGCGCCCCGCGCCACCACGGCGTATGACGGATTCCTCTACGATGAGGACACCAGCATCGTGCGCGGGACGATGACGCTGAGCGCAAAGGTGGACAAGAAGGACATCTGGACATTCTCCGCCAAGGCCGTCCTGCAAAACGTGGCCATCAGCTTCTCCGGTAAATTCACGGGTGCGGGCCGCTTCCGGGTAGAGACCGCCACGGCATCGCTCGACGTGTATGTGGAGGGCGACCGCTTCCACGGCTGGATCTGGGGCCCGAAGGTCGGGGGCGCGTTCAAGGTGGACGGCGCACGGAACGTCTTTGCGGACAAGAAGGGCACGCCGGCAACGATGACCCTTCCGGGGCTGACGGGGCTGTACAACGTGGCGCTGATGGAAGGCAGCCCGATGGGGTACCTCTCGCTGAGCGTGGGCGCGGGCGGGGCCGTGAAAATCGCCGGCCGACTGGCGGACGACTCGCCCGTGTCGGGTAGCGCGAAGCTGCTCGACGGGCTGAGCGACAAGGGCTGGTATGCCATCGCGCTGCACAACCCGGTCAACGCGAAGAAAGGCTTTGTCAGCGGGCTGCTGTGGCTGAACCCCGAGGATACAACCATCCACGTGGACACGGATTACGGGTGGTATGTGAATTGGCAGAAAAGCCCAGACTCAACGCGCCACAGGTTCGATGTCATCGGCAGCCGCTTCAGGCACGGCAACACGGTGTGGAGCGTGCCGAACGGCCTGAAGTTTTACGCGGACGTGCCGCCGAGCGGGTTCAACCTGCTGTCGCCGCTGGTGAGAGGCGGGTGGGTGTCGCAAGCATTTCCCAACAAAGGTTTGCCCGTCACCGTCAACAGTGGCCAAAAACTCTCGCTGCCCAAGGCGACCCCGCCGAAGCAGGAAAAGGGCGCGAGCGGCTATGACTACAGCGGCGCGAACCCCTCCGGCGCGACGATTTCCTACGCCGTGAATACGGGGGTGTTCAAGGGCTCGTTCAAGCTGTACTGCGACGGGGAAGACGCGAAAGGGAAGTTCCAGCACAAAACCGCCAGCGCGTCCTACACGGGCGTGATGGTTCTGGACGGTAATGTCCTGCGCGGCATCGGCACAGGCTTGGCGACGATCAATAAGGATAAGTTCCGGATACCCGTGCGGATCGAGTAAGTGAGATGAAAGCATTTGTTTTTACCCTTGCGACAGCTTTTGCCGTTGCTTCCCTTTGCCCAGCTTTTGCAAGCGACAACGCAGAAGCTTCTGCCGGCCTACTTGCAGAGGCGAACAAGGCTTTCGACAAGAGAAACTGGTCAAACGCGGAGAAAGCGTTCCTGCAACACGCCAAAGAGACCAAGGACAAGCCAAGTGCGTTGCGTGCCAAGCTCAAGGCCGGCATCTGTCGGTTTAAGATGAACAACGAGGATGGCGCGTTAGGCCTGTTCAGGGAAATCACCGAGAACATCTCCTCTGCCAAGGTTGCGCCGGATGTGCTGGGTGATGCGTTCGACCAGTCCCACCTCATCTACACCCGCCAGAAAAAGACCGTCAACAGGGCCAAGCCGATCACCGACTGTTGCCGTGTCCTTCCTGACAGCCCCGCGACAGGACGCATCTGCGAGCGCGAGGCGGACGCATACCTCTGTGACAAGGCGATAGCAAAGGCCGCCGAGTTCTACAGCAGGGCGGGTGCGGGTCTCTCGCCCTGCGGGACGAACATCCTGATGCTCCTCTCGCTCCCCAAATCCGGAGAGTTGAACGCCGCGCCGCTGTCCGGGGACGACGCGAAAAGGCTGGCCGCCGTACTGGTGGAACGGGAGAAGTGCGGACTTGTCCTGTGCGACATCCTGTCAAAATCCAAGGACGGCTGGCGGGCGCAGGACGTGCTGGCAAGGATGCACGCCGCGAAAGGTCTGCACCGCGAGGCTGTCGCGATTTGGGACAGCCTCATCAAGGCACGGCAAGGTCCTGCCGAAGAGATGGCGCTTGCCTGCGCCGACACGATAGCCAATGCCGGGCTTTCCGCAGACGCCGCCGCCCGCTACGCGACATGGCTCGACACCTACCCCCATTCAAAGTTACGCGAGCGGGCATCAGCCCGGTACACGTCTGCGCTCTGGTCTGCCTGCCGTTTTGCCGAAGCGGTCAAGGAGGGGGAGGCGTTCCTCGCGGCGTATCCCAAGAGCGGGTTCCGGAAACCTGTCCAAGACACACTCAAAAGGGCGCAGGAGGATTTGAAGGCCGAGCAGGAACGCACCCAGGCGGCGGAGGAAAAGAAAAAGAACGCCGACCCCCTGTTGATTACGCTGGAAAGGGCGGAACGCCTTTTTGAGCAAAAACGCTACACGGATGCGCTCCGCGAATTCCTCCAGTTCCAAAACCGCCAGATACATCCGCTGTGGGGACGCGCATGGTACGGCTACGGGCGCACGGCCCTCATACTCGGGAACACGGAACGGGCATTGAACGCATGGGATGAGGTCATCCGCCGTACGGCATCCTTCCCGAACACGCTCTGCGGCGTGGAGAGCCGGTATGCCCGAGCCGACTACTTCTTTGAAGACCTCGTTGACCCGGCCAAAGCACTCCCCGACTACCTCGCCCTCCGTGACCTGACGCCCCCAGACAAACGCCCCGACAAGGCACTGGAGCAACGCATCGGCATGACGCTGCTCGCGCTCGGCCGAGGGACAGAGGCGAAACATATCTTTAGCACGTTGAAAGACGGGGAAGTGCAAGACCCCATCCGTGTCCTGTTCTGGAACAGGTTCATCGCCCTCTGCGACAAGCCCCCGCCCGCGCTGACCTCCATGGACTCCACCCGCAGGGCAAACGCCCTGCGGGAAATGGCGGACATCCACTTCACCGCCGAACAGTGGAAACTGGCCGAGGGCACCTACCGTAAGGCACTCAACGCCGGTGTCAAGGGCGACGACGCCGCCTGGTGCGAGATGCAATGCGCCCGTTGCCTCGCCTATCAGGGCGACTACAAAGGTGCGCTGGCGGGCTACGACAAGTTCAAGCGGAACCACCTGAAAAGCATCTGGACCAGCGACGCCCTGCTCCGTGCGGGAGTCCTCTGTGCCGGTCCCCTAGACAACCCCGCACAGGCCTCCCGTTACTTCAAGGACATCTTGGAGATGTGCCCCAACGGCAGACGCGCGGAGGACGCGCTCCTGCACCTTGCCTCGCTCACCTGGTGGGGCGGGGAATGGAAAGAGGCCGAACGCCTCCACCGCGAGTTCTTGCGGAAGTATCCCCAGACCCCCTTGCGGGAAGAGTTCGAGGAATTCCGCCTACCGCTTATCGCCAAGCGGAAAACACCCTTTTCGGATGCCCCACAGGCACCCAATAACCCCAAAGGAGAAAACAAACCATGAAGAGACGAACCCAACCCACTGTCATCCCTGTTGTAATTCTGGGTGCTTTGCTTTCGAACGCCCAGAACTATTCGGTTATGAACTATGAAGTGAAACTGCACCCGAACAAGGCCGCCCGCGTCGCCTTTCCGTTCGAGAACCCCGGCTATGCTTCCCTGTCCCTGACCCCCGCCCCGAATACAGGGTACAACAAGATTGTGAACTCAGTCATTGAGTTTCCCAGTGATGATGTCCTGTGGCACAGAGTTGATGTGAATGCCAGTAGCCATGTGTATGCCATTGACGCAGGCAAGGGACCGGGGTATTCAGGCAGGGAGCATGTGATTATCAAAGGGGAGCTGGGCAATACGGCTGCTGGGGGCGGGGGGGAACCTCCCAAGAACCCTTGGTTCCGCGTCACCGTGCCGGACGTGAACATTAACTGGGAGGGGCAGACGGACGAGACGATAGAGGACACGTATATGCAACCCTGCGTGTTTACCTCCGACAAAAGCCACCATCAGGTTGTCGTGCTAAAGCTTCCGCGGGACGACGACTCGCTGGTCTCCCCCGTTGTGAGCCTCTCATGGGATTCTCCTGCCATCCGCCTCGTGTGGGAGGACACCGGGGATCCTTTCCCGAACGGGGCCGGTATCAATTTTCGGGCGGGTGGTGTAAGGTCGTACCGCTTCAGGGTGGAGCCTCTCATACCCTATCCCATTGCCTTCGAGATCAGGCTCGAAGGGGTGATGGACAATATGCCTAACAAGACATACAAGGAGCGTATCCCCATGGACAAGGTGAAAGGGTTCACCTTCTACCCCACCTTGGAGAGCATCACGTTCAACCATAACACCGGGTCCTCTGCCAACGACGCCATCAATCTCCGTCAGGACTATGGGAACGATTTGCCATACGGTAATCCGCCCTGCGAGTGGGACGAGAACGGCAAAAGCCTCCCAGTCTGCTACGTTGCCAACCGCAGTGTGACGGTCAAAGCCAAGATAGGATTCCAAAACTATTGGGGGGTCATCACAGAAGCCACCGTCAAGGCCAAACAGATCGGGAAAGAAGCCTCGCTCGGCAACATCACCCCAGCAACCATCCCCATCGCCCCGAATGTGAGCGACGACTATATGTTCAGTGTTGAAGGCCAGACGCCCAACGCCGTCCGCCTCGCCCGCTCCAACGAGTGGGAATGGGTCATCACGCACGCCAACGGCATCGAGCTTAAAAAGCCCTTCCCGTTCTGTACCTCCGGCGTCCACAGGGTTTACACCATCCTCGATGAACCCAAGGCGCCGTGGGACAACACCTACGGAAGCCAGCAGAACGCATGGGTGACTGCGCTGGACTTTGCGATAACCAACGGAGCCAAAGGCGCGACGACCGCCCCTGCCGCGTTGAGCGCCATCACCGGATACCTCCATACGGGGCATGGGGTGACGTATGATAGTGCAGGAGGGGGATGTGCAAGTTATGCGAGTGGGGTTCAAGGGCGGGGTATTATGGATTTGACCGGTTACATCAGCAAAACATCAGGAAGTACAGTCAATTGCTATGACCAAGCGGCTGCGGTCTGTTCCATCGGTGCTTTACTGGGGATTAACGTGAAGTATGGGTATATGAATCCGTTTGGCTATCTTTACAAAGTCAATCTCATCGGCGTTGGAGCTTGCAACAATCCTTTCTACGATAGCCTGTTAGTGCCCTTACCGTCAGCAAACAGGATTCCGTTGCTGAACCCGCCTAGCGGACTTACTGATTTAATCCACCCTGAGCGAAGCAATTTTGAGAATCACGCTTTCGCTGTCCTCGGCGGAAATGTGTATGATGCGTGTTCTGGTCCCGCATTGGGCAAATCAAAACTTCAATATGTCACGGATACGGTTGACGTTTCCACTTTTAATGAAACCTACCCTCCTGAGTGGGGAGGGTCTATTCAGGCTGGCGACAGTTCGAAGATTAATGAGTACGATTTGACCGGGGTCAAGTAACAGGAGTTTCATCATGAAAAAAATCACAGTGTTTTTACTGACAAGTCTTTATACCTCTATTTGCATGGTGCAGGCACAGTTAACAAATGAGTGCAACTCAACAATAACTGGAGGGTCGGTTCACCTTGATTCTGCCTTGAACCTAACTAATCTAATTACAATCCAACAATTTATCTTGAAGCAAGGCAAAACACAAACCTATTGCAATATGTACAACGATAATCCATTTTATCAAGTGGAGAATTACTCTTTTTATCTAAATCCTGATTCTGGGCAACGTAATATTAATTGTGACCCCACAAAGAGCGGATTCCGAACACTGGTTATTCGAAATATGGGTTGGGGACAGGATCAATATCGGTATATAGAATTTAAAGGAGAAACCGATGGTGACATTATAGTTAGCTGGCGAAAAAGCGATTTGAATATAAAGCAGATTCGCGAAAGAACGGAGCAAGCACTCAAAACCATTATTGAAGAAGTGACCCGTATCGAAAAAAACAGAACGTTGGGCGGAGTAAAGTAAAAGGAGGTTATCATGCGAATAATGATTGTGTGTTGTGCGGTTATTCATATCTCCAGCTTCATGGGTTATGGAGAGACCAGCTTAGAAAAACAGAAAATGATTGCCTTTCAAGGCAGTGATTTATTTGTAAAAGAATTGGGGATACCAGACCAGTCGGCTATCAAAATCCTGACAAATCTTGTTTTTCAGGCCACTGATCAATTTGCGGTCGGGAGGTACCGAATGAAATTGGATAGGGTTGAGCGGAAAGACATAAATGGGTTCAATGTGATATGCACACATTTTCTCATTGAAGACACAGATGGGCATCGTATTGGATGGGGTCGCCTCTCTGAAGCTTCCGATTTCCCGCTTGCTAAACGCGAGTTGCTTTCGCATATAAGCGGTATGAGTAATATGCCATGTGAACTCTGGGTTAAGCATTGGATATCTTCTACAAAAGAGGTAGGGACTTTTTGCCTCTGGGAAAAGAAGAGAGAGGTTAAGGCTAACTCCAACTCAGCCGATGACATTGAATATTCAAGTATTTATTTTGTCAGAGGCTGTAAAGGTGTGTGCCTTGTGCTACTTGATGGCAAAAACGTCATGCCATTAGCAAGGGCGTTTGACGAACACCTCCTGCACAATTTCAACCAACCCGACGGAAAAAAATGAAGAGAAAAGGAGGGTTATGTTTTCACTCTGCTACGCCGCCAACGGGGGCCGTAGTGCCCCCCACAAAGGAGGGAAACCCGCCGCACTCCAAATGGCAATGTCACGACCGTAAATAGTCAGGAGGAAATTTTATGAAAATGCGTTTCTTCTATCTGTTGATTGGACTGTTTTCAATTTGCACGCCTTGTTTTGCGGACGACTCTTTTTTGGCTGATTTGAAAGTGCTTTATAAATATAAAGATTGGGCAGGCTCTTCCCAAACGAATTACCTACGGCTCGTACAAGACTGGACACCTGACGTTTCCGTTTGTGGCGCAACCAACTTTGTTGAGAAGCCTTATGTTTCAAATAGCCAGGGTATGCGTTTGGGTATTTACTTTTTTCAACCAACAAATATGCCTTGTGTAGTTGAGTTACGGATTGCTCAAACAGAAAGCATTCTTGATGCCCACGAGATGTTGATGAGGCATTTTGGGCTTTGTGCGGCGAAGCAACCATTTCCATCTGGGGCAAGCATAGGAGTGGAATTAGGAGACCATTGTTATACGGGTTATCCGATAGGTTCCACCACTAGTGTCACATTTGTCCGCAACAATATGTTGATATGTGTGTCATCGGGAGACAGAAAAACTTCCATTTATGGCGTTGCAAAAACAATTGACCAGCAACTTTTATCCATTTTAATGGAGAAGAAGGATGAGAAGGCGAAAAAGGAAACACCTCAATAATAATATGGAGTCGAAGAAACACTAGTGTTCTGTAAAATATAGACAACGAGATGTCATTATGTTAAAATACAGGCCATGAAAGCATTGAAACCGAACTTGAACGAAGAGGACAAAGAGCTGATGGAACAGCTTCTGGAGGCCGGGCAACTGAAGCACAAGTACGCCGTGCGGCTGCAAACGGTGCTGCTGCGGGCGC
>Ga0123353_10018833_pt1 | contig 10230 bp, 6 predicted proteins | sample TergutLab28metaG_3_FD_92763 | JGI IMG/M metagenome (GOLD analysis project Ga0123353, IMG submission 92763) | Labiotermes labralis P3 segment gut microbial communities from Petit-Saut dam, French Guiana - Lab288 P3 | ecosystem: Host-associated > Arthropoda: Insects > Digestive system > Gut ...
AACCTTTAGAAGCTCTGAAACCTGCGTTCTTCTGGGATATTACGCAGTGAAGAGTGGTAATTCCTTACCAACATTTCAGGACAACCTTATTAGTCTTATTTTCAAGGGTCCCAGAAGAGCACAGATCTCATCTACATCGCAGCAAAAGCCTGAAATCACGTATAGAAGCTTTGCCCAGAATGGAAAACAAAGACCCATTGAAGGAAAAAAGAAAAACCATTTGGTAGGCATTTATTAACCCTCTCAGTGCCAATCATCACTTGGTAGCCGTGCTAGAAATGGTACCAGGCATTTTCTGAATTTATAGTATTCAGGGGACCAAAGTCATCTCCCTTAATCTGTAACTGTTATTGAGTCTCTCAATGAATATTAAGAATACAGACCTCTCTTGTTCTAAAAATACATACAATAAAAATAAAATAAATTCCTTCTAACAGTTAACTACATTTGGGGAAAAAATTATAATATACTGCTATCACAAACCGTGCCCTTTTGTTACAGGGGTGCAAAACTTTAAAAGCTATGAGATTTTAAAGACCTCATCACAGTGTGTCTTCCAGGATATTTCACTACTTTGCCTCAATTCCCAACTATGCTCTAATTGGCATTCTGCCCCTAACATGCATTTACCTTCAGCTTTCCTTTCCCCCAATTCTTTTTTATCCCCTCAGATCACAACACCTTTTCTTCTGCCCTTCATTTTTAAATGCTTCCCTCAACCCTATTCCTCAATTCCTAACCATTTTCCAACAACATTTGGTCCCCTATCAGGCACTTTTTTGTTTTCTCTCAATTTCTCCATATCCTTTTACCCCCCAGATACTGACTACTTCTTTGTCGCCCATACAAATCTTTCTGTCACCTCTTTTCTTGACACCCACTAATGCCCTGCAAAACATCATGGTCACATTCCACTCTTTAGAGCTACAGTCTCCTATTAGTTCCCTCACAGAGTCCAATTCTATCCTGCATTTTATATTTCATGCACTAATTTTTCCACAGAGCTGTTTATTCTATCATGGCAATGGAAGCAGCAAGACAGGAGGTTCCTCTAACATGCTGGGGAGTTTCTATGAGACTAAATGGTGTCAAATCCTGGAAGACATAACCAACTTCATGGAAAATTCACACAATGAAAATGTCAGAACAAAACAAATCAGACAAAATCTACAAAATCTACCAACACATTCTGAACTATACACGTTCCTTTTCACCAATAACTAGCTGTTATATGACAAAAAACACAGAACCATAAGTGCTCATCCGTGGGTCTATTGGTCTCCTGGTATTTTGTGCACATGTTTAAAGAAGCATTACTGCTAGGGCCTATAGAGGGTCAGTCACAGACTGCAAGTAAAAATTCTACAGAGTGGCTTTCACATTCCATCAATACAAGGAAAAACATATGTGGTCAATGAAGACATACATATGATTAAACATAAGAACAAATTCAATGAAATACACAGCCATCTAACAAGTTAAAAAACTATAACATGTATTTGTGAGATCCCAATAAAACCTGTAACTAGACTGCTGATCTAGCAGAGTACAGATTCCCAATACTGGAAAAAAACTGTGCAGCCCATCCCAGACAATAAAAATAACTGTCAGACAACATATAATTAACAATCCAAATGACTGACAGAGTTTGAGATTTCTTGCATACCTTTCCACACAACAAAAAGCAGATTGATAAGTTCTTCACTTTCCTGCTGAAAACACAGTTTTTTAATAGTGCTACAACCTAAAGCACAAGTATATAAAATTAACATGCATTATCAAATATCTTTGAATCAAATATCATATAATAAATAAAAACTGTTCAATATTCCTTGAATTATCATACATAAAATGACGAATAATGAACAGAAGTGGGAACTGAGAACTGCCACTGATATGGGAAAAACAACATAACAGCAGCAGAATAATACAAGTAATACACATACCTATTTCCTCGGTAAAGGTCAAGGCCTAACACATCCTGCAGGACTTGCCTGCAGCTGCTCAGATGCACAGAGGGGAAGAAATGCGTTACAAGGTCTGGTAATGTCATTAACAGCTCAGAGTAGATGAATGGTTTCGAGTTGATACATGGAACCATTTTGCCTTCTACTAGTGCCTTCTGGACCTAAACAAAAGTAATAAACACGATATAATTTGACTTCTGTTAAAGGTCATCCAAAAGGGAAATAAAATGAATTGGTTTAAAGAATTTGCACCTAGAAACTCTTCATGCATTTGTATTTTAAAATGGTATTTATACGAATTCATGGGACATGCCAACTTATCATACAGCATGAGAGTAATACAATGGAACAGAATGCACGTACAACTCTGGTTTTGAGAAAGAAGGAATTATGAACCACATATCTGTGAATCATGTTGTAGCTCAAACAATTCAGTTTTCACTGTATGTTCAGTCATGTTACAGCACTGTCTCAAAATACACACATGTTCAACTGTATGTGTTTTGGTATGGCCATAACAGCATCAAGCATGCAAGCACAGTTACTGCCTCTTTGATGTGGCACTACATAACTGTTGATATTAAAAACTGAGTGTTTACCTATAAAATTACTGAACATTGTTTAGAGAATTAAAAATTTAAAAATAAAATTCTGTAAGTGTAAGGACCAGTATGTTATATTTATGAATATCAGCAACAGATTAGCTCCAAGACTGTGATATTGAGATATGGTTTTAAAACAATCATGTAATGCCACAATAAGAAGGCAGTAACTATGCTTGTATGCCTGATGACAGTACGGTGATAAATGAATTATACGAACTTATAATTCAAAGCCAACACTTCCAGTCTCATTGTACTGATCTCATTTTTACCAATTTATATCATAAAACAGCAAATCTGAGAAGTCATAAGCTTGTTAGAGTAGAAAATAAATATGTAGCACAAAGAAAGCAGAAGAGTAACCAAAAATTATCAATACTGTCATAAGTAAAAGATAAGGTTATAATGAACCATGCATTTTGGTTTTATGTGACTGTTTCATGCAGCTGAAAGAGATATGGATGTACTATTTTATGTTTCCCAATATAATAAACAAAACAGGCAATGTACTTATAAATGTAACATTAAGACACATTCACATAGCCATTGTTGCCATTGAAAAGCAATAAGTATCACATATTCTGAGTGTGCGTTTGTAGCCTTAGGTATCCAGACCAAAATATGCATGCGTCATATTGTCACCTGGGGATCCTGCCCTGCTCTACAATACCTTTCTACATTATCTCATAAACGGCAGGATTTTCAGGGGAAAAAAGTCACTTAAAACAATGTGTGTTTTGAGTTTCTCTAAAATGTTCATCAGAAACATTTCTCAATCTGAGGAGAATTCAGCGAGATATTATCATAACATAAATAAATTTTCACAGAAAGTACCTGTTATTCTTGTCAGATTTCAAAGAAATGTGAATTTTCTCAACAGATTTCCAAAAAATACTCAAATATCAAATTTCAAGAAAATCTGCCCAGTGGGAGCTGAGTTGTTCCACGAGGACAGATGGACGGAATGGATGGATGGAAGAACAAACAAGTGACAAGACCATTAGTTGCTTTTTGCAATTTTGCGAACACACCTAACAATCACACCATATTCTCTCTGCTGTTTACATTCTAAACAATAATGTAAATCCAGCAGACACACATTCACTTCAATGTTTACAGGTTTTCAAAAGTTTACCTTACCTTTGCACCTTTTAAAAGCTCCTCTGCTATTCTAGTTTATTGGTAATGCAAGTTCTTATTTTCTGACATGTTCAAGAAGTAAACACGTCACAACTGCACTTACTTCCATTAGTTGATCCTCTTCTACCAGTAGGTGTAAAGAGGGGTCAGAATTATGTTCATATAATTGTAAAGATTTTCAAGTTACAAATAATGAATAATAGAGTACACAGGGTTCTGTAGAAACAATGCAATACTTCTTCAAAATTACCCATCTGCATAATACTAACTTTACATACACTGGCTCTGTATCTTACTGTAGCCTGCTGCATTATACCTCCACAGTCTAAATGGTGCATAAAACAGAAGACACATTATGCACTGCTGTGAAAACCCCAAAGTTATATACATCTGACTCTTACATCTGGCTGCAGCAGAGATTATTACAAAGAAATTGTAAAACTAGGCCAAGTGTCCAAGAGGACTACCAACACGGCATAACATACCAGAAGAGCAGAATCTCATGTGGAAGAGTTGAAGCACAACTTGATGGATGGATGTGAGTAGTCACTTATATGACTCCATCCACTACCCCACCATAACAGACAACCCAGTACGCATTGAACATGCAACTGGGTGGGCCCTACAACCAGTCTGGAAGTGTGGGGAAGAGTTAAATCCCTGCCAATGTTTAGAATTAAAACCCCAGTCATCCAGCCCAGTGACTACACTGACTTAGCTCTCCCAGCTCCATCCAAAGGAGAAAAGAACCACCGAAAATTACATTGGTCTGCAAATATGAATGCAGAACCAATTGTTTTTATTCGAATAAGTGCATTTCAACATCTATGCTCTGTGAAGAGCAATCAACAGACAATAAAAGTTATAGGCACAGCAATGTAACTAATACACTGATCACCCACCTGATATGGTATATGTGAGCCTGAAGTAGCTGTCTCTCCAATCTGTATGAGTTTCCGACCACATGGTGACGAAGTATCACTGTTGTTAGTTGGAGTAGTACTACTGTTCCTTCCGTTACCCACATTAGGCCTGTGAGGTGACTGTGGTGGAGAAGAGAGATCTATGACATCAGCACCCGAACTGTAGATCCCACTGGGAGATGTGTAGCGTGATGTTCCATTTACTGGTATTAGGGGTGGAGGGAACTTGCTGGAATTACTGTTGTTACTATTGGTGTTGCTGCTGTTGTTCGGAGGGGTATGCCTTTGCTGTGCCTGAGGTGAACCAACCACAGGTGGTGTGTAATGTGGAGAATGTTGTGAGTGAAGGAGGGAACTTGTATGAGGAGGAGGGGGAAGCATCTGGTGGTGGGAAGGATCAGGAAGACCCATCAGGTGCAAGGAACTCTGAGACACATTTTGCAAACTGCTCAGTCCAGGCGAAGAGTTGTATGTACACGATGACCTGCAATGATGAAATTAACCCAAGTATGAGTGCACTAGAAGCATTCATATCCCAAACATCAGCCTCACTACATGTCTCTATGTTAACTGTCTTAGGGAGCTCAGTGGGAAAGTGAAGCTACAATATAAAAATCAACATAAACATGAAAGACAGGAAGTTGTGATGAACCAATTCAAGATGCTCTCTAAGCACCCATTATCAAGCAACTAATAAAACTGCAAACAGTACAGGAAAAACTCTGATTTTCTAGTACAAATCTGTTGACTGGTTCATGGGTTATTTACTGAAGTCACATATGCTACAAGTTTACTAAATGATCATATGAACATATGATCATGTACAGCTAAGAGGAATGGGGAAAATGCCACAGAAAATCTCTCTGATAGGCAGTAGGACCCCACTCATGATTCAATCTGGGTATATCCCACATAAATCAGCTGCATTATACTAGTTACCTTCCTTAAAAGGTATGAATGGATATGAAATCTCGGCCAGATGCCCAATGCGCAACATTCACTTTTAGCACCCAACCTTTCAATTGTCAGATTTCTGCTGCAGCTGTAGCACTATTCAATTTAAATGCTCACACCAGGAGAGTGGATTACCTTTTGGATAAAACAGGTGTGAACTGATTGAGAGTGTTGTCCCATTTGTTAACACACTGCTGAAATTTTCAGGTTCTTACTCCTGTAGCACAATGCTGTGAAATATGATGGGCCTTAGCCCTTCTAACAGAGAAAAACGTAAATTAAAAAACCCTTTCAAAATGTAAATACCTACAAAATAATTGGGCTGGTGGCACCACACACACACACACACACACAAAGTATTTTATACAGAATGGGCAAAGGCTTCAAAGAACTCAGACTTAAATTACAGTGTACTAAGTAATCAAATGAAATTCACCCTTTTGGATATCCACTCTTCAAATGTGTGTTCACACACACACACATTTATAGTGTTTACATATATCCATCTAGATTCAGAACAATTTAAATGTAGCAAAACTGAGTTTACCAAACTGGCCAGATTATGTGATACACAATATGAAACAAATGCTTACACAAGGGACATTATTTTTTCTGACAATTATCGGCTGCCACTTCCTGTCATTTCACTTCTTGTATTAACATAGTCCACTTAGCTGACAACTCAAAGTGTATGTGGCAGGTAGTGATAGATGATATCTGTCATATAAAATAAGGACCCTATATGAACATGAAGTGGTAAGCACAGGAGTAAAACTGTCTTCCTTCAATTCTTCAATTCATGTTCTTAAATCAGCCCACCTTTCTCACCAGCATATATGCTTCATAGTTTGGAAATACATGTTTCAAGCGCATGCTAGGACAGAACTTCTTTATCATTTCTCCTATGCTCTTTACCCTTACTAAGCCCATCACCGGACACAACTCACCACCAAACTATGTCACTGCACATTACAGCACAGAACCTAAAACCAAACTAGCCTCTTTTATCAAATGTTACACCATTTATGAACCAGTGTTTTACAGTGTCAGTAGCATTTTGAATACTGTTCAGGTAAAGCATGTAGATTTAAGAACGTAACAAAAAGAAATTACTGAAGACAAAAATTTCTTTCAGAATGTCAAATTAAACTTCAACCAACAGATAAAATTAATGACACTACAACTGTTACGTAGACTATAAAATGTAAAATTCGGAACAGTGTGGTAGAGGAAGGTAATGCCGGCTCCAGCTGTTGACGATATTCAGTCCAAAAGCCACCCCCTTATTTGCCACTCCATCATCATTCAAAAGTAATGGAACCTGCCCACTAGAAGCTCTTCACCCTGGGCCAGGACACGCAGGCCCACAACATCAGTACAGGTATAGCTCTACTCTTTCTTTAACCTCAGCACCACATGGTGGTGAGTGGTCAACGCCATGCCCAGGCCACTTTACCCCTGGGAATGAGACCTGGTATCCATCGTACAGAATGCTGGGTGGGCCCCAGGGAGTTTGGTCAGGTAAGGTAAACCTTGCCGCCCACTGGGCTATGATCCTGCTTGGAGGTCTTACATAAAAATATCAATTCCAACAGTATTGAAAGCACTCCAGATTTTGGTAATTACTCTTGTGTCCAAAATGAACTAACTGTATGTTCCCATAACTCAATTTCTGGTATTGTGTAAGCCAGTGTGCCTTCAAGAACATACATTATGTATAGTAATAAAACAGTTCATTAAACTCTACGTTTAACAGAAGCCTTGCCCATGAGATAGAGATCCTGTCTGGGTTATATTCCAAAATTTTCTTATCCCTAATCAGTACTAAGATTTATGGTCATACGACAATACCAATAAAAGAAAATGTAAACACTGAACACATTCCGTCAGGTTGGGTCCTACAAAGATGGATATTACATTGTAATTGGATACTCTAAAATGACAATATATTACATTTTGCAAATGTACACAATACATAAATCAGAAACTCCAAAGACAAAACAGCAAACACTGCAACACACACACACATCTGTATCAACTTCCCTTTGCAGATCAAAATAACCAGTTAATTAAAATCAGAACCATGAAAAAGGCATTTGCTGTATCAAGTCTGAACATTAAATTACATACAAACAACAGTGAATTATGGTTTGTCATTTTTTTTAACTTTGCTGGTTATTTACACTGCATAATAAGTTCTGTAGGTTTACCACCACATCAACTCCCTGTGCACCAAATTTCTGAACAATTCCTGCCAACTAACCCATGGGTCAAGAAGGGAATACTTAATATTTCCTAACAATATACAGAACGATTACAAATGAAATAAGAAATTCTAAACATTTATAATCAAACAACTATATGACTTGGCACACTGACACAGAAAACCACCAAATCCCTGATCATCATTTCTTGTTTTTTTTCTTTTAAATTACCCAAAGCTTCTGGCAATGAACGAACAAATAACTGTAGGATTTCAAAGCACTCACAAGTGAACATAAATTTAAAATAAATTCATTACCAATTTTGTTGTACTACAGTGGAGTCACTCTTTATGTGAGGGATGCTTCCCCAAAATGACCCCATATGATTCAAATGCACACAATTCAAGACATTTTCCCTACAAGAATACACGCAAAGTAATGGAGATGCATTCTCAAAGCATATAAATCTACAAGCACTTCTTTTAAACATGCTTTTAACACGCAATATAAATAAACAATAAAATTAATTCTCAGACACTCATTATTTCAAATTCCGTGAATACAACGAGGCTTAATTGATATTTTGTATATCACACTATTTCAAATTCACAACAAATGCAATGATACTGTATTTCACAGGTCAGCAACCCTACAGAAACATACATAGAACAGATAATTCAATACTGCACACTATCAGTGTATCCACTTTCAAACCCTTCTGTATTTTCTTTGTGGGAGACTTTCACATTCCAGATAATTGAGAGTGAAGTGATGACCGCCAATATTTTCGGTACTACCCATTTGGTGGTATGTCAGACTTGATCTTCGGATGTGAAACAGTAACAAGTCTGTGTCAGGAAGTAACTGTCATCCCCCACCCTCACATACTCCAACCATCATGTGCTTCTGAACTAGAAGCACGATCTGAATGCCTTCATTGATATGTATGGTGAATGTGGCTTGTCCAGTAACAATGAGTGGATGTGTACACATTTCAAGGTTGCTAGTCACAAATCTGAACACATTTTCACAGCACACAAAAGCCAAATGCCACTCAAACGTATAAAACTTATATCTGAAACCCACAAGCAAAGACATCCTGAAGATGGACCCTTCAACAGCGCTGAGTATCAGCAATCTGCTATTTACAGGAGTATTCATGGCACAAGCTTAAAAACATAACTTCAGCTTGATCGTTCTATGTCTAATGATTAAACCTCATTTATTTGTCATTTGGCACATGAAGGGTGAGAGACAGGGGATGATTCCAGACACAGGGGCCATTCACTTTTTTTTTAAATCACTTCATACTGACCCTATAATTTAACACCTTTCTATGAAGTATTCACATAGTCAATATTTTAAAGAAATGTATTTCAAACTCTCTCAAAATCTCTGCAAACATGGTCCCATTCAAACTACTGCACCACAACAATAATTAAAGGGTAGCAATTTTATTTTAAAGATAAATAATAATTACATATAAGCAGTGGTCTTTTATTCTTATAGGATGCTGCCATTCATGTTGAATTTTGCAAGTGATAGTTAACAGCATGAACAGCATATCAAGGAATATTATGTTGCCCTACACAATCAAAAACGTATGCTTAAAACGAATGAGTACAACGCTCCGTAAATGTCAATAATTATACAACAAAATTACATAAGAGTTAAATCATTTACTTGCCCTCTACTCTTTACCATGTATTATAAGCACAGCTTTCCAGTCAGTCACTTACCACTCATCCTTTCCATAGGTAGGACAACTAAAAGAGACAGTGCATACATGAAATAGGATGTTAAGGAGTAGGCACATCACACACTCAGGACAACAGAGTCTACAACTACAGAGATGACTCAAGCTACAGTGTGTCTCCATAATCTTACATGAAACATAAAAGGAAGGGAAAATAATTCAGTTCAACACCACCCACACCAAGATCAATATTGGTGGTGGAGAGAGTGGCACTCAAATGGAGTCAGACTGTACCGTCAAGAAATAAGAAAATATTAAACAGTCCCAACCAGACAACAATGAACGATATGAGTATGAATACTGTAAAAAACAGTCATGTCAGGACAGCCTTTATAAAAGGAAATTAACTGTGTAACACACTAAAACATGTTACAAGTTTCAGAATATTTTACATTCACTTGATATTTAACAGTTCAAAATCAGACCTGTATTCTGTGACATAAAACACTCAATAGCATAAGGAATTAAGGCTGTAAGCCTTCACAATTTAAAACTTTTGTTACAAAAAATATGAACACAGACATGTAGATACAGTGCATCACTTGACAAACAAAATGTACATTCAAGAAACCACGCCAAATCAGAAAGTTGTACAAACTTTGGGAGAGAATATACTATACCAGTCACATGTTGTACACTTCTCAGTATGTGTGACACTGGAAAAACCTACTGTGTCAATCTATG
>Ga0123353_10018836_pt1 | contig 10229 bp, 6 predicted proteins | sample TergutLab28metaG_3_FD_92763 | JGI IMG/M metagenome (GOLD analysis project Ga0123353, IMG submission 92763) | Labiotermes labralis P3 segment gut microbial communities from Petit-Saut dam, French Guiana - Lab288 P3 | ecosystem: Host-associated > Arthropoda: Insects > Digestive system > Gut ...
AGATGGGATGATGACGTGAGAGACGATTTGAGGAAGATGGGAGTAAACAATTGGAAACAGAAGGCACAGGAAAGGAAACCATGGAGAGGAATAATTGAGCAAGCCAAAATTCACAAAGAGTTGTAGAGCTGAGGAAGACGAAGAAGAAGAAGAAGAAGAAGAAGAAGATTCACAAGTAGCACTTGACAAAACTTTTTCGAGTTTCTGAAAATCATTACCTGTGAAGTCATTCAGGCTGAGCTGCATTGGTAATGAAGTTCAGAGCAAATTATTTTCCTGGAATTCAGTCCAACGTCTTTGTCTTTCAGTCACTCACAAAACCCAAAGACTGGCCCATAGGAAAAACAGCTATCCGGTTGAGACCTACTGTTTTATAAGGGAGTGAAACATGACATATTTCTGTAACGACTGTGGATGGAGGAGTGTGTTTAATGCCGTGACACTAACGAAAATATGCGGACCTGAGGAGGAGGAAGTGGCAGGAGGACGAGGAAAATTTCACACTGAGGAACTCCAAAATTAGTAAGAAACTGTACAGATATAAAGATTTCCTGGGTGCACAATGAAAGCAAATAGGGAAGTGGAGTCATAACGCCATGTATTTATAACCTCGGCATTAAGTGGCCGCTTTACCCACGCGGAAAAACCGAGTACCCATTTAAAAGAAGGGTAACTGGGCCACAAAGCCGGTCTAGAATAGAGAAACAGCTCCTAGTCCCTGCAAGGAATCTAATGAGCATTCCTTGTTGTCCAGTCTTAGTCGTAATTTGTACCGACTGTCCTCTTCGATTTTATTGTCGTAATTTTTACAAGGAGGATGAGCTGGGCGGGGCATGTAGCACACACAGGAAATAACAGGAATGCATTCAAAATTTTAGTTGGACATCCTGAATTGAAGACATTGCGTGGGATACCTAGGCATAGGGTGAAGATAACTTTAAAGTGGGTCAGAAATGTGTTGTCAGGGAGTAAACTGAATTAATAGGTTAAGGTTACGGTCCAGTGGCAGGATTTTGTAAACTGCATAACGATATTTTGAAGTAGGTAAAGTCGGAGAAATACTGACAAAGTGAGTGTACATGCTGGAAGACAATCAGGCTCACTAACTGCCCTCACACATACCACCACCCCTCTAATCCCTAACAGTATGTTGGCCTCATCTGGAGCATAGACTTGTTGCTGCTGTAAAGAGAACTCGGTCCAGCGGGAGGCCTAGACAGCCAAGGTTACCTGCAGGTAGGCTAGCTACACACTGGTTCAAAATTATCAACCCCAAAACCCACTCAGCTGCCTAATCTGTTGCAATTATTGACGTAATGTGTACTGTTAGTCTGCTGTCTCTATCAAATGTTTGTTTAGATATACATAATAAATATTATCACAGAGATGAATTGGATCAAGAATCTCACTATAGTAATTAATAAAACATAGGGCAGCATGCTGACATATATTACAGTATGCCCAAATGCGCAGTAACATTCGAGTTTACTCCAGCATTCTGAGAGATGCTGTCTTATTCTTCCACGTGCAACATGAACTGTTATTCTGTAATATGCAGCATTATGCTCCAGTATACAGCCATATGGAGCAGTATGTTCTAGTATGCTCCGATATGCGGCAGTATGTTCCCTTACAGTCTGATATACGGCAGTATGTCAAAGTATGCTCTGATACGTAAGTTACAACCCAAGACGTTGCAATATGCCAAACTACTATCCAATTCGCAGCATTTTCATCCAGCTTGCTGCAGTATGTTACAACATAGAAAGTTACGCTGCACCAGTCTTTCATCTATAGAACAAATGCTCTGATATGTTCTTATAATAAACCAAAGAGAAGCACTAATTTCTTAAATTTATTTTTGGAATAGGACTCTACATGTTTCGGACAGTATCTCTGTCCATCATCAAGAGTCTAGCACTGTACACACAGCAATAGGTATAGGTCACACAGGTTATGCAGACTGCTTGCTAGTGGGATCAGGATCACGATGTACGGTCCTCTGAATGTCAAAAAAGCTCTGATATGCATCAGTATGCTTCAGTATGTTACGTTTAATTATACTCACACATGCCCGAATAAGCACCACTGCAAACAAATATCAGATGCCCAAATATGCGCCGGTATGCTCCAGCGGTGGCGTTTAGGCTCCAAACACCCGTTGATAACACTTCGTTATCTGTTCCTTCTTGAGGAAGCGACAAGGTCGATTCACCCTATCCGTCACGGAACGGTGCCGTTCAGTAAACTTTCTCGTGTATAATTAAACGGAGCTGCTCACACGGACAGGAAAGTCTCCGTCACGTCTCTGTTGCTGGGCGAGAGTGAATGACGCGACGGAACGGCTCTGGACCTCTCTGTTCCTGTTCGATTCCGACAGTGCAAACAGTCTTCCGTCTTCTCCACAACACATCGAGCATTTGCTTGCAAAGAGTGCCGTCTTTTTCTTCAAAAATGGAAGAAAAATTAATAGAATTGGTGGGTAAAAGTGAGGAATTACGTGATATGTCAAATAAGAAGTACAGTGACAGTGTCGCTAAAGAAAAAAGTCTGGGGACAAGAAGGTGAAGAGTTGAACAAATTTGGTTTCCTATATTTTTTATTACACATTTTGGAGTCACTATCATTCCATTATTTCAAAAGTTCTAATAATTAACAAATTCCGGAAAATACATTCCGTGTCAGTGGTAGAATACAAATGATAACACCCATGAATAAAATAAGATAGAAAATTATCTATTCTTGTATTTTAAGCAGAATATAAGATACGTTTTCAGGAAAAGCATCCAACTTAATTGAATATTTCAGATTGACCTGACATTACCTTCTTTCTTTCTGCCACGGCACACATCCAAACGGACAATTACTGAATCGTTTCAAATTGTCTCTACTTTGAAAGCACTTTTGTGGGCACTTTCTCCTCGGCTTGGTATAATTGTAAAATTGTTTATAACATTTGCGGAACTTGCAGTATCACGCCTTGGTATCTCTATCCAAAAAAAACAAGTTGCAAAAACAATACTGTCCGCATTCTCCGGCAATGAATGCAGTGTTCTGTGATAACTGTAACATTACCGTCTTAATATTCCGAATGAATTTTCCAGCACTTTCTTGGCTCGGGAGATCAGATAATTGAGGTCGCTCTTCTCACTGCTCCCTTTACTTTGCGATCCTGGATAAAGTCTCATTAAGTAAGTTTTCAGAGGAAAGGTGTCGTCACCAAAAATAACATGAGGGTCTAGACACGATGTTCCGAGGAGGCGTTTATCTTCCAGAACACTGAGACGAGTTTCTGAGTATTTCCCCAAGTTTTGAATGAGCATAAACCCCTCCACCGCTATTTCCTCCGTACGATCCTGTATATATGATTGTATATCTATAATGAGCGTCTACCAATGTTGACAAAAAAATAGAAAAACTGTGTTCGTAATTGAAAAATTGTATCCGTTAATTTGGAGAAGCCTGACTCTTCATAAGTTTTCCTTCAATGACACCCAATGCAATTAGGAAGTTCCACAGGTCCTAACAGTAATTCGCGATTTTCGAACAAGTTGTCCGTGTGGGGTTGGCATAACTTCAGGTTTTAAATGCTGTTTATAGATTTTCACACGTCCTCAGCGATACTGTATACAATTGGGTGCCCCAGGCGAAAGATCAATGAAATATTTCGAAAACTATCTCATGTAGAGAGAAACCTGCAAGAAATATGTTGGAATTAAATTTTAAACTCATGGTTCCGTGTATCGTAATTCAGTGTTAATAAAAATCCAACCAGATGCAACAGTATGCAGATATTTATTTACTGCAAAGTCACTCTACATGTTTCGGGTGTCACAGCACCCAACATCAGGAGTACTAAAAACTGTAACTGCAACCTCCGGTACAGGTCATAATACTGGTACAGCTACTTCCCTCCAATGTGGCAAGATCGGGCCACGTTGGAGGGAAGTAGCATCTGGTTGGATTTTTATTAACATTATGTTGGAATTAGTTTGCGAGGTTGTTGTTAATGCACTCTTATTTGTCGGGAAAGAAATATCAATGACGCGAATATATATGTCACGAGAATTTTTTTTCTGTACAATATACTGGAAGCTCGGCTCTTGTGCTGTGGCAGTCAAGTTGCTCAAAAGGTGATCAGTAAGTGAAATGGAGCAAACTAAATAACTTAGTCGTTCAGAGCGCAAGCACAGATGGAATTCGTTGCGGAACCGGAAGCAGTATAGAAAGTATTTGAAGAACGTTAATATCAAAAGTGGCCAGTCTGCTGCAATCAGAATTTCCAAGTGAAAATATGTAGACGATATGTATTTCGGGCTGCCGTATCTGCGTGTAAGAGACATTGCCACTGATACAGAAGTTGAATTCAGTTTGAGGACAGTGACGAGACGGATAAGGAAGAATTTTTACAAGAACAATTACAGCGGAACGGGAGGAGCAGACTCTTGCAAGCATTTTTCGAAAATCTCTAGAGAAAATTAAAATTTCTTTAAACTCTGACAAGAATAACGGGCACTTAACATGAAGTTCAATATACATTTTTGATCATATCTTGCTCAGTTCTTCTCAGAACGAGAAATTTTTCAGACATGAGTTGTAGAGAAAATCAAAACACACTTCATGTTCAATAACTTTTCTTTTTCGAAAATTGTGACGTTTATGAGGTAATGTGGAAAATATTGTACAGCCGGGCAGGCCAAAGATGACAACATGGCGCATGCACATTGCATGCTATACACGTAAGTCTATACAAACGCACACCCAGAATATGTTATAGTTACTGCTTTTCCACTTCAACAACGGTTACACCAATGTGCCTCAATGTAACGTTACAATACATTGCCGGTCTCGTTTCCTGTACGTGTAACATGAATGCTATTGCTGCCAATTATCTTTCAGAAAACGAATGGCGCTGTATATCAGATGAAGATCATCGCATGCCTCTGACACTATCACGTATTGTCTTGGAAGGAGACAACACGACGGACAGTGTGAACATAAACCATTCTGACGCAACGGCGACGGACCGGAAACGTGACGCATGGTGTGAATCAGCCCTTAAACTGGTTAATGTTTTACCGCAACTGGAAAGATTATAAATTTTCAACTGACGAGTAGTTTTGTTCTTCGTTGCGTCTCAACATGTACGCACGCACTATGTGGGTGGAATGTTAAGCTGCTTTAGGTAACCCAGTTACCTCAACGACGGGCATGTCTCACAACTTGTTATTTTACATGGTTCTGTGCCCAGACTAGTGTTAACAGTCCATATTTACGACTTCACTTTGTTTCTGACTCACCAACTTAATTTATAATTATCATTTATAGAACTCTTTAGTTGTGCCAATAACAATACCCTATGTATCGCCCATGGACCCAAATGAGACACTATTTTCGTTGGTCAGGTTATAAGACAAAACAAAGAAATACCAGCCTAAAGCAGGGGCGTCCAACCTATATTGGCGAAGGCCCACAACGGTTATTATGGAGGATGCACGTGAAAAGATCACCATAATAGTATACCTGACCTCGCAAATTATTGTGTAACTTTATACTCGCCCATTCGAATACCCGGGTGGTAGTCCTTCTAGAGGAAACACCACACGGCACTATTTACAGCAAAGGTGGCCTTGATATCATAGACACATTTCTTTTTCCAAGTAGTCATAAACGACTCGCAGTACAGAGTTAAAGAGACTACATGTTTAGGCTCGAATAAGTCATCATCAGGCCTATAAGCAGATGGTGGCTTTTTCAAGCCGAAACATTTAGCTTATTTTACCCTGTATTGTAAGTTGTGCATGACTAATTAGAAATAAATATATCTGTAATTAATAACACAACTCGGATGTCCCACTGTAAAAAGAACGTAGTAGGCATAGCTACAGTCTACGGGATGGGCGGTCCCGGGTTCGATTCCCAGTGAGAGTGAGATTTTTCGTGCCAGTCCGTACCGTCTCCGAGGCACGCCCAGCCTACTGTGCAATGGGCAGCGGCTAGTTCCCACGAACAAAGGCGGCCAGGACGTGAGATTGACCACATCATCCCCTTCTAGTGCCGAGGTCGAATGAATTAGCAGAGCTATAGATACATTCACCTTCTAACCCCCTCCTCCCCCATTGCCTACTTGGTATATACCATTTCAGGGTCAACTTACCCACACTTACTGTTTACAGCAAGAAGAATTACAATTAGAAGAAACATAACAAAAACAGGATTGTGACATGGAGAGTAAGGCAAGGTGGGGAATTCGGAAAGAAGATGGTAAAGAATGAAGCGTCTGCTCTAAATGTCGAAAGAAGTGCGGTGGAAAAAACAAAGTGAAACACGAAGTGGCGATTATACAGCGTATTACTCCCAAGGTTAAAGGGCTGAAACAGGAGTAGTAACAGTGGTGCACAAGAAGAAGTATTATATAGAGCCAAGGAGAAAAGAAACATCCTGCTTACCAAAAAAGAAGGAAGGTAATTGGTTTGGCCACATCTTGGGTAGAAACTGCCTTCTAAAACGCGGTATTGCGGGAAAGGTAGAAGAAAACATTTAAGGGACGGGAAGCCGAGGAAGAAGGCGTAAGTAACTACCGAAGGACCTTAAGAAAAAGCGAAGATACTGGAATTTGAAAGAGGAAGCCCCAGGTTGCTTTCTGTGCAGAACTAGCTTAGGAAGAGGCCGCGGAACTGTCGCAAAAGGCTACCTAATCGACGAATGAATAAATAATTTTCAAATATTGCCGCGGGCCGCATAACACAACCTTTCAGACCGCTGTCTGGACTCTCCTGGTCTAACAGCACTTTTCAGCAACAAATTGTAAGATCATATTCTACACCAAAAGTGAAAAGCTCTTAGACAAAACTGTGAATAATAATTGTACACACTCACTTAAAAATAAGCGTAACGTCTCTCTTCGCTTACGGGCTTTTCCCAAGCATTAAAAATATTGACCTGACTTTTGGAAAGTGGTTGAAATTCTGGGAATCTAAAATAAAGTGCAATTACCAACCACAGGAATACAGATATGATTAGCACAATGTCACCCTTTGCTCTCCATTCATTTTGTACATTATCCAGTAACCAGTTCTGATTTTAAATGGAGGACGGATAGGAAAAGAGAAAAACATTTGAGCAGTACTATTGTGCGGATGTGTCCAACCCGACGGATAATCTTACACAGTTTGCAGTGTAATTCTGTAAACTTACACCAACGCCTTCGTTGTGCCAAACGTACATATATTTTAACACAATTTACGGCAATGAACAAGATGAAGAATAAAAATAAACTTATTTAACAATACCACCAGAAATGAGCCACGTAGTACTACTCAGTATAACAACATGAGCTGAAGAAAATAGTGCACTTACACCGAACTGTTTAAAAGGTCAAATGTAACAAAAGAACGATCGAAACGCAGTTTGCTTCTCCACGACACGGAAACGCTACTAAAAGGCACCTAATCGCTATGGCATAGGTTGTCGTGTTCGTAGGCTGGTTGCAGCACACGTCAGACATTTCCATATCAACCACAAGTGTAAATAAACGTCAGTGCGCAGAAATAACCTTCTGTCCCCACAGTATATTTTAATGTAAAACACTCAGTTCCATCCTCAAAGAGAAAACACCATTCCGGAAATTGTGAGAATTAAAAGAAACACATAAATGCAATGTTGGAACAAAGCCGAGTTTTTTAAATGTTAAAGCAGGTGGTACACAGAATTTTGTTTCAAAGAGTAAATAATACACACACTGTGAATCCATTAAGTTTATAGTCGATACGAAAGCTTGTCAGGAAAAATCTTCGCCAATCACGACGGCACACGCCCACCAACCTCGTGGCATGCTGCGGCCCACGATTGGAAAAAATATATTCGCGTAGCATAGCTACAACAGATTAGAAACAGAGTTGACTCAGCGCTGTTTGTATAAGTATGGGTAACGTGAGAGCAATCTTACTGCTGCGGTTCTGCTTCCACCCGTGACGAGTCATGTCCGTTTATAGAGGTAGGTCAGTGGAATCACTATACCAGCAAACACTTGTGTCCGTCGGCCATCTTGCTTAGGTTTAGTGCATGCAAAAGAAAGCAGTAGAGGGGATGAGCAGAAAAAAAAGAGAGATGGAGCAGGCTAGGAAGGGAGAGCAAAAGAAAGTAGGTGAGGGACACACTGCATTTTAAGACGGTGATGCAAGTGTTTCATTTTGTTAGCAGGTTCCTAAGTATCCTTTTTATAAGGGTATTATCAGAATAAAAATGTAAGTTTGGTGAAAGGCAGTGGCTTGGCACAAAGGAAGGGGAATGTTTATTTTCCGGTGCATGATGAAATATATGATTTGCAAAGGTGTGTTTGGCGTCCTCAGCAAGGGCATAGATTTTGATGAATTTAAATCCGGAGGGGCTGCGTGGGAATCATGCTGTAGCAATCTGGAAATGTGATGTTTGTGTGACCGTGCATCATTGATACAATAATATAAACAGCCAAATAGATGCAACAATAAAAATTTTATTAATAATTTCAAGAGCTCAACATGTTTCGGACGATAATTTCGCCCATCTTCAGGAGCGCTAGATTGTGTTTACAGCTTGTGGTACAATGCAGGAACGATGCTGCCTGCCGGTCACCAGCAGGCAGCATCGTCGGTGCATTGTACTACAAGCTGTAAACACAATCTAGCGCTCCTGAGGATGGGCGAAATTATCGTCCGAAACATGTTCAACTATTGAAATTATTAATGAATTTGTTATTGTTGCATCTAGTTGGCTGTTTATATTATAGCAATCTGGAACTTTGAAACAATCTTGGGATATGATTTAAGGCAGAGGAAAAGCATGTCAATGGAGAAAAGGTCATAATCAAGGTTATGAACGAAAGGGAAAGCAGAACTATAGTAAACAAACAACGTAAGAGTCAAAGCCGAATATCGCGTAATAATTGTTATTTAGAAATCCAGAGGTATGAAGATCAAATCTCGCTTCGCAGGCCAACTATCGACCTGAGGCTTTTGGTGATTTTTTCCTCAGCCCCCTACAGTAAGAGACCGGGATAGTGCCTTAAATTAGGCCACGACTCTTCCTCACATGTCCGTTCAAATTCATTAGCCACGAATACATCACCATTTCGTGCTCTATGGCTAACAACGGTGATGCGGCGATCGATCGAAAAAGGACGGTGTTAGCAAGGCGGTAACAGAGCTGAGCTCTTACAAATCTCTGTAACAAGAAGTAGCCTGTACCTGGAAGTACACCAAAGGCGTAACTTAAGGAAAATAACCAATCAGATATATGCTATCACATCGTAGGTAAGTCGGACAGTATCTAGGAACTTGTAAAGAAGATCAATTTCTGCCCTCAAGATGGAAGGAGTATGTTCTTCCGCAGCTGGCAACCACCTTTCATATTACACGTCATATAACCCCAGAAAACATAATATGCATCCATCCTCAATGCCATAAGAACTTCCAATTTCATTTCCATCCCGAGATAGAGGCTGGTATCCACGTCACAACTGCACATTCTCAGAATCCTCATGGCCTTATTGAGGATACAGCCGTGCTTCATAGGCAACTTCTCTGGCATCTCTGCAGGACAGGTCAGCCGCAAGTAGGCGATTCTAGCGCGCGCGGAAAGACTAAAAATTAAACTCAGACTATCACCAAACCTCAAGGCGATGCTAACTGGGCACGGAAAAACTAAGGCGTACCTACACCGCTTCAAGATAATCCAATCACCAGAGTGTTTCTGCAAACATGGAGACCAGACAACGGACCATCTCCTATACGACTGTGAAAAACTTGGCAAAGAAAGGGAAAAACTAATAGCCTACACACCGAGAGAAGAGGACTGGCCAGTGCGGAAACGTGAATTAGTGAACAAATATCTAAAACAATTTACAAATTTTGCTAACTCTATAGACTTAGAAAAACTGCAGTAAAACGTGAATTAGTGAAAAAAATCTAAGGACAAAAGCTCAATCAAGAAAAAAACACAACAAAAAACCACATAAAGGTAAACAAAACAAAACTAGCATGTAGTATTACGCAATGTAATGGAGCATGCTGTGATGATGATAAAATATAGAAGAGCGCGCGCGCGCGCACACACACACACACGCGCACGCACGCACGCACACACACACACACACACACACACACACAATCTTAAAGGCTCTGGAACACATTCAAAACCTACAGTTAACAGAAGATGCAGAAAAGATAGTGTTGGTTAACACAGACAGCAAA
>Ga0123353_10018837_pt1 | contig 10228 bp, 9 predicted proteins | sample TergutLab28metaG_3_FD_92763 | JGI IMG/M metagenome (GOLD analysis project Ga0123353, IMG submission 92763) | Labiotermes labralis P3 segment gut microbial communities from Petit-Saut dam, French Guiana - Lab288 P3 | ecosystem: Host-associated > Arthropoda: Insects > Digestive system > Gut ...
TCTCTTTAAAGGTCTACCATGATTCCTTCTGCCAGTTGGGGAGTAGTGTTTCATTACCCTGGGTAATCTATTTCTAGGCATTCTATTTACATGTTGTATCCAGCTTCTCTTGTATTCCAGTAATTTGTCCAAAATTGGTATTATTTTTAGCTCCTTTGCAATTTGGGGTATAAGGGGTAGTGATGCGTAAAACTATAGCCTATCCTACCCAACAGTCATCCCCACCTCGTGGTATACCCTATTCTCACAAACGAGGAAATGACGACCGAGTCACAGCTGTATAACTGTTTCACCAGGAATGGAGGAAATGCCATCCCTAAACACGCCAGTCCAGAGGCTAAAGGTAGCAATCCTACCACTGGACTTACCCTGCTCTGGGTCCGTAGCCCATTCAGGGGAAATTTTAACCACGGGCAAGTCTCACTGGTTTGTATGCTAATTCAAAACATGTGGAAACGTCCTGGCATTATAATTAAAATGCGGGGAGACAGTCCACATATCCTCTTCATTCTTGTTACGAGATCGTAAAATAAGTACATCATTTCTTCTTAGCGAGGAGGCCAAGGCCCACCCAGGACTGTAGAGCCCACGATGATGATGATTTCTTCTAAACAGTTTTTGTAACCTTGAAGATACAAGTCTTCTGAGTCGTTATGTCGTGTTGACTGCTAAATAGTTACCGACATTTCCAAAGAGCGTAGTACTTTCATCTTCCAGGTCTGATTGCTTGACCCTGAAGATGGAGGCAGCACGCTCCTCAGAAACATCTATAACTATTTACCAATCGACACGGCCGTAACACCACAGAATACTTTAATCTTCATTAGCACCGCTGTGAGAACCTCAAATGTCGCGCACAGAACATTCTGCAGCGAATAGCTGGAGCAGTTGCTTCCAAAAATCGTATAAATCTCACCCATCGACACACAATCCCTGCGGTTCACAAGGTACTAAATTGCAGCCACTTTAAGTTTCATTCGCCTCTAGCTGAACATGTTCTGATACTTCACTTAGTACCCGGAATCAAGGCTCTAAAGGAAATGGTTACTGTTACAGCACATTACGTGGGCCGGTATAGCGTATGGCTACGGGCTGGGCGGTCTGGGGATCGAATCCCGGTGGGAGCGAGATTTTCCGCACCTGTCCAGACTGACGCAGAGGCCCATCCAGCCCTTATGGAATGGGTACCGGTTACTTTCCGGGGGTAAAGCGGCCGGGGCGCGGCGTTGACCACCCACCCCATCTAGCGCCGAGGTTAAAGAAGGAGTATAGCTATACCGCCACTCCCCCTCTGGGCCTTCGTGGTCTGTTCTGGGGTGAACTTTACCTTAATGGCACAGTACATAAATAACACCACGTACTCTGACCCAACCCTTGTTTATTATCATTTCCCAGAACACCACATGTTTCGATCAAGCCGATCCTCATCAGGTGTTTACTTTATAAAGGAACGTAAAACTCAGGGTTATGTAAGTTTTGTTTCTAGGTTTTACAAATTCGTAGGCATGTATTGTGACTCGTACCAGGAACCAACATCGTCATTTCCGTCTCCGTAAAGTTCTCGGGTTTTTTTTGGGGGGGGGGGCAATGGGCCTGTAGGACTATTGCAGCCAATGGGTAGGAGACACATGTTTCATGGGCTGCCTTTTCCCCCTCGTTCTGTGTACAAAGTTAATCAATCGCATCTGTTTTGGGGTGTGCTGGTGGCGCCATTCGGGTGGTACTCTAGGCAGATCAATAATCCAACTCGACGAAGTGTGCTTCTGATCCTAACACAAAAACTTGTTTCTGAAATGTACCGCTCAGACGGCAGGTTCGAAGAAGAACATCGCCCATTTGTATCAGTTGATAGGAAATATTTACTCACGAATTCCTCTTCTTCGGAAAAAGCATAAAATGCGTACGCCATTCATTAACCTGTGCGTTTTATTGTCTTCTTCCTGCACCCACTGTCCTCTCTCTTCATTCTTTATTACCCGTGGACGTTATCATGCCGCTCGTTCGCTGTCTTCGGTTTACAATACAATTCCTTTCCCAGGCCCCCCACACCCACCGCGGGGCGGGCGGACCGTGTGGCATGGGGGCCCGCAAACTTGTAGAATGTTAAACTTTAGTGTCAGTTTTTCGGACTGGATTCCGTTCTTCTGGGTCATTGTAGAGAGCCCTGCTAATAACGTCGCTAATATTACAGAAGGCCCCAACCGGTTATCTACGCCACTGCTCTCCTCTGCAATTAGTGACTTAGTAGATGTTGGCAAGTGATTTAATTACGCTGTATCAACGTCAGAAAATTTTAGCATTTAATTAAAAGACAGGGTGATTATGTACGGCGAAATGAATTTCACCGTGTTTGTAATCATTCAAATACAGAAACTATTTGAAGCTATGTCTGTTAATTTTCGCTCTCAAAGGTAGGAAGGAAGAAGGGAAGGAAGGAAGAAAGAAAGAAAGAATATATAGGCCTATACAGTATCCATAATTAGTGTGTACCATGTACATAAAATCACTCTCAATATTTTTCAAGACGAAGCGACGGAATAATGATATTACGAATGGCGCAGAATCAAGGTAAGGAAATTGTATGGCCCAAAGAATATTTACACGTAGTTTCACGAAAATCTGTTACTTGGTTTAGAAGTATTAAGAGGAAAGGCATATGAAAAATGAGAAAAACAGCGAAAAAGTAGTTATATTATTTAAAATCTGCACAGTACATTTAACGTAATCCGTATTCCGTGCAGAAGACTGATCACACAGTATTTGAGCCAAGTGACAATAACTATTTATTATTATTATTATTATTATTATTATTATATGATGTGGTTGTCTCTTGTCACAGGCCTTTTCTTCCTGGTACTTCTCTTGAACCAGCGGTGATCCCCACCGCTCTGGCTTCAAGCTTCACACTGCAGTACTTTCCATATTATGTGTGATGTTCCAAGTATAGCTGTTTTTTGTAGTGAATCTATCGAATGTTTTCCTGGTACAGCTTCCAAATTTTCCATTAAGTTTCTCGTTACTATTCCAGTTTATTATTATTAGTATTATTATTATTATTGATTGTTCAGTTTGTTGTATCTAACACTGTATATGCACAGCATAATTTATCCGGAGCATTTTTTAACTCGACAATACTTAAAGGCTTCAATACATTGATTTCTGGCTTGACAGAAGTAATGGGCGACAAACTAACTGGCCTAATGGCTGACACAGTGAGTAATTAAATAAGTAATTCTATAGTAGGCTTATTGAAAAGATAAAATTCGCTCAGCCTATAAAAGACTCTCATTTTATGGAACCTGTCGGTTCATTACGCTTTTCACAGCAGCCCGTCACTGATACGTACCCTGGACTCGGTGGAATCTCGTCCAAACCCGCCCTTAATTTCTATTTTTATTGTTACACCGTGCATGTTGTCGAGTTACTCAATTATTACACCAACCACTGCACATATATAACATTTATAAAATTTACACATTAAAACATTAAAAACGCTCCGACATGTTTCGGTCCTAAGACCATAATCAGGGAGCTATATATTCTTTGCTAAAGTCATACTAGAAATAGTCACAGAAGAATTTCGTTGTACAAGTTGGGTGTTGTGGCAGTATGATGGTCTTAGGACCGAAACATGTCGGAGCGTTTTTAATATTTTAATGTGTACATTTTATAAATTTTATATATGTGCAGTGGCTGGTGTAATAATTAACTGCCTTTAATTTGTTTTACACTTGTTCAAGAAATTTTCCTCTACCATGTTAATGTCTCCAAAACAGGATTTCAGAATTTTTTACCTATTTTTCTAAGTATTTTGTACCTACATCACGCATACTGTGTGACCCAATGCAGTTTAACTTCTAGCACGCAGAGGATATCCTTTTATTGTCGTCAAATGGTTTTTCATGCATCAGAATATCGCACTTAATGCTGACGTCACGTTTCTGAGTCCTGTTACGTGAAACGCACCTGCTACACAAAATTAGAGTCTTGCTCTCTGTTGTGCTCGTTTTGTTGATGGGAAAATCGAAATACAATAAATTCCTCCATGTCTCGTGTGGTGTGAATAAAAAGTGTCGCGTGTGAATGGCATAGCCAGTGTTCACCTGCGTATCTGCATTAACGCTATTATCAGCTTGATCATAACAAAGACTGTGGTTATGCGACAGTAGGTCTGTTATTTGGGGTTGGCGTGCACCGGCGTGGAACCCTGTCATGCACTCTGACCTTCCCCCATGAACACTGGTCTGCGGTCCATACTGCCACTTTTAAATAGAATATGCATAAACTGGCACACGTTACCGAAAAATAATGTTTCTCTCCGCATTATTAGTTATATGTCTTCCCAAACACATTAAGTATGTGCGGAATATATTTACCTGTAAATTTGATCACAGAAAGCTGTACTAACCGTGAGAACAATGCTGTGTATACAACGGGAGACGGGCTTGGAAAATGCAACCTGAGTAGGAACGATCATAATCGGAAAATTAGGACTAGGAAACAAAGAACAGATGTTGGTAAATATTCCTTCGTAAACAGGACCATTAAAAGATGGAACCAATTACCTGCAGGCTTACTAGCGTCTTTCCCCCGTAAACTAAACACGTTAAGAAACGGGGTTAAGAATGTAATTACAAGCAAGGGAATTCAAGTGGGGATCGAGTGTAAATAAGTGAAGTGATGTGAACTGACATGATTTATGTGAAGTGATTTTATTTTGAAGTGAAGTGGAGTTACGGCGAAGTTCTTGGGATAAAAGTGCCATGTATACATTAGGGTGACCTTATACTGAGGGTACTTGATTATATTGTGACTATTTCATTTGGGTGTATCTTGTACTGTGGTTGTTTTAACATGTTTTGTAATGTGTGGGTTTTGTAGTGTGTCGGTGTTTTGGTAATATCTGTACTTGTATTTACTGTGTTTTGTATTGTTTGTACCGTGTGTTTTTGTATTGTTTCGTTTATGCATATTTATTCTTACGTGTTTTGTCTGTGCTAGTGTAAGGACTACTGCCACCGAGTGAAAACTCAATTGAAGTTAATAATAAGTAAAAATAATTACAATAATAAAACCAGAAAAAGATTATAACAGCATGGTTAAAAGTGCCCTAATCTACGGAGCCAAAACTTGGAGTTTATATGAGGATGACAGGAGGAGAATTAACGTATTTGAGATGGACGTATTAAGACGATCAGCAAGTATTTCTAAGCTAGATGGAAAAACGAATGATTGTATTAGAGAAAACATGAATGGCGCAAGATACGATATTGGATGAGATAACCCGAAAACAACTCATTTGGTACGGTCATGTCGAGAGAATGGACCGAGCCCGATTACCAAAAATTATGATTTAACTGCAAACCTGAAGGAGGAAAAAAACTAGGCCGTCCCCGAAGAACCTGGAAAGATGGGATATATACAACGATGGGTGAGAGATGGGATATATACAGCGATGGGTGAGAGATGAGATATATACAGCGATGAGTGAGAGATGGGATATATAAAGCGACGGGTGAGAGATGGGATATATAGAGCGATGGGTGAGAGATGGGATATATACAGCGATGAGTGGAAGAGATGGGATATATACAGCGATGGGTGGGAGATGGGATATATACAGCGATGGGTGGGAGATGGGATATATACAGCGATGGTTGGGGGATGGGATATATACAGCGACGGGTGGGAGATGGGATATATACAGCGATGGGTGAGAGATGGGATATATACAGCGATGAGTGGAAGAGATGGGATATATACAGCGATGAGTGGGAGATGGGATATATACAGCGATGGGTGGGAGATGGGATATATACAGCGATGGGTAGAAGAGATGAGATATATACAGCGATGGGTGGAAGAGATGGGATATATACCGCGATGGGTGAGAGATGGGATATATACAGCGATGGATGGAAGAGATGGGATATATACAGCGATGGGTGGAAGAGATGGGACATATACAGCGATGGGTGAGAGATGGGATATATACAGCGATAGGTGGGAGATGGGGTATATACAACGATGGGTGGGAGATGGGATATATACAGTGATGGGTGGGAGATGGGATATATACAGCGATGGGTGGGAGATGGGATATATATAGCGATGGGTGGGAGATGGGATATATACAGCGATGGGTGGGAGATGGGATATATACAGCGATGGGTGGGAGATGGGATATATATAGCGATGGGTGAGAGATGGGATATATACAGCGATGGGTGGAAGAGATCTAACAATGGGCGAATAAAGCAATCGAAGGCAATGGAATATGGAACTCGGAAGGCGTCGCCAGACGTTTTAAAACAGCGCAATATAATAATAACAATAACTCAGGAGACAGAAATGTGATTAAAAAAGAGGCCGAGAAGATTCTAAAATATAAATACCTTACAACAGAAATACAGCGCATGTAGAATTTAAAAACAAAGGTGATACCAGTAATAACAGGGGCGGCTGGAACTATTTCGAGGCCATTCAGAAAATGCGTGAGCAACATACCAGGAAAACATGAAGTCAAGGGACTACAGAAAACGTCATAATGGCCACTGCACACATACTTCGGAAAGTACTAATGTAAAAGTACAATAGATTAAACACTGGAACTAACGATATAAGCACCATGAATACTAACAACAGAATAGCTGCAACACTGTATTCCCTACGGACATAATTTTTCTCAGGAACATAAGTATAAATACCCTGCATAAAGGAGATGATGATAATGATGATGATAATAGTAGTATTAATAATAATAATAATAATAATAATAATAATAATAATATAACCCTAATTACAGTAGCGGGTTGGAGTGTTGTCATTGTTCTTATTGAAGATGAAAATGATTTTAAAAGCCTGACTTTTTTGAGGAACTAGAGCGCGCTCGATCAGCTCCGCATGTACAGCATGAATATACATGATTTCAGGCTTGCGCAGCGAGTTGAATGAATTCTTAGCTATTCCGGGATGTTACGCAGGGTAGATCGGTAGTTGCCGGCGTTTCAGGACAACTTTTCAGTCTCATTTTGAAAGTAACTACAAATGTACGCTGTGTGACAGCCCAGAAGAGTGGAAATCTCAACTTGAGTGTTTGTCTTTTTTTGGATTCCCATACGAACGTACAGAGAGATAGCGCTGTTCAAACTCACGGCCGTAAACGAGAACTGACGTGATATTTGGGCCTACTAGAGATAACGGATTTAACGAGCACAAAACTTTGCCACTACAAAAAATCGAACAGTCAAGAATGTAATATTCTATGTGTGAGATTTGAGAACTTCACGGTGGTGACAATGAAAATTACTGCCTTCTGACGCCGTGTAGCTTGTTGGATAGGTATATGTCACATGAACGCACTGCCTCCATCTTCAAGGTAGAAAACTGGAAGCCTCTTTTCGAAACTACGCGGTGTCACACCCACGAAAACCACAATTCCATAATCTGCATGAGTATATTGGCATAGTTATTTAAATACGCTATTCAAGTAGGCGCGTTTGTTGAGACTAGTTTCGACACAGAAGGACGATGGGACGTAAGAAAGAAGTATATAATTTTTTACCACTCAGCAAGTACTATTGGGATAATCAAATCAAGGACTATGATAGGGGACAGAGCATGTAGAAGGCATGGAGAATGTGAGAAAAATTTAAGTCGGAAAATTTTAAGGGAGGAAATCGGTTGGGCGATGGGGTGACAATATTAAAATGGATATTAGAGTGTGAGTGTACGGGTTGAAGGGTTTCAGAAGAGGGACCAATGGCGGCAAGCTTTTGTGAACATGACACACACACACACACACACAGTATGATCTCAAGAGAATATTATTGCGTTTGTGAAGGACAGTAAGTCAAGGACGGGCACTATATGCATAATTTGCTCATTGCTCGACGCTATGTAACAGCCACACTTCATTTCATGATGCGACATTGAACAGTTCTAGTGTTGTTACCACAAAATTGTGGGCACCATGAACTCATGACACTGCGTTTCCCCAGACGTCTTCCATACCGGAATTCTTGTAGCCGTATAAATGTACTGGCGAAGCCCCAAACTAAAAATAAACGCTGCAGTCAAACAGACAGCACAGCAATCTTCGTGCACGAGACACAAGGGGGGAGGGGGGGGCAATACAAATTACAATTAAATAGTTTTGTCAGTCGCCGTCTTATTTCGGAGAGGAATGTGTCGCGGGTGTTAAGATGCGTAAGCGTGGAGTAAAGTGATGGACAGGTCTTCTGGGATATGACGTCGTATCGTTACGTGAGTGGTTCTCGACGGCGTGTCATCTTCAAGGGTCAAGAAGTCCCATGCTAGGCCTGGTCACTTTTAGAAGCATGCTCGCAGTGTCATAATTTGAAAACCCCTTATTCTGGTCATTATAAGAGCAGTTGCATATGTCAACAGTCTGACATTTCACTGGCTTCAGCGGCTACTAAACTAGCTTGGTATTTTGATGTTGGACGGGGAGTCTTGACAAAGATTTTCACCACAAAACAAAGAAGACACATTCAGTTCTGAAGGAAATTTGTCAATTCCTTTTATACTGCTATATATCGAAATAAGTAACGCAAAACTATGGGATTTTAACCTAACCTCGGTGTAGCTTGTCCCGAAAATTCTGGTCTAAAAAAAATCCAGAAGAAATGCTTATTTCTTATCAAAAACTTCTCTGGGAACGAAAGCAAACAAGGTTGAAGAATTAAAAAAACCAACTAGATGTCACTTGCTATTTTATTGTTTTGTATCTGCTCAACATGTTTCGGGTATTATTATGCCCATCTTCAGGAGCTCGCGACTATGCTATTGACTTACCGGCCCGGACACCACTCCAACCCCACCTAATCTCCAGCACACAGCAAACCAAGAACAAAACGACCAATGTGGTAAGTCAACAGCATAGTCGCGAGCTCCTGAAGATGGGCATAATAATGCCCGAAACATGTTGCGCAGATAAGAAAAATAATAAAATAGCAAGTGACATCTAGTTGGGTTTTTATTCTTCAACTATCACAATGATGCACTGTCCAATATACATCAGCAAACAAGGTTACTGCGGAACTCGAACGTTGTGTGCGATCACTTTGAAGTTTCTCACCTTCGGAGGAATCTGCTGCCTCCAGCTTCAGTGTTGAAGCTAATACCTAACTAACTACACAGAGCAGAGTCCTTCTTCAACACTTCTCAGCTAGTCGAGCTATTCCCCAGATTTTAAGGAACCCTAAAATTCATTACCGCTTTCACAAAAGCCCCACATTTGTCCCTGGCTTAACCCACATTAATCCACGACACGCTTTCCCAGCCTATTTATTGAGGCTCCATTTTAATATATCTCCCATTTACATATGTCTTCCAAGCGGTCTCTTTCCTTCAGGTTCTGTGACAAAACCCCTGTTTGCTTTTTTCTCGTGCCCCATATGTACCACACGCCCGACAATTTCATCGTCCTTGATGTCAGTTCCAGAATAATATTTGGCGTGAAGTATAAATAGCAGAACACCTCAATGTAAAATTTCCTCCAGTTTGCTGTTACTTTTCCCCTCTAAATCTAAATGTGTTCCTTAGCACCGCCCTTGCCTGACAATCCAGCCTGTGTTCTCCTAAAATGAGAGAAAAAGCTGCACACCCGTATAAAACCACAAGCAAAATTATAGTTCCATATTATTTAAATACATGTACCGTGCATCTTTTATTATTTTGTACTATGACCAACAAATGCACAAATAATTGTGCATTTGTTGGTCATATTAACGGGGTGCTGATAAGTCCTTAGCCCGACCAGGAAGGAAACAAGCTGCGCCTGTCAAAAGTGTGAGGGGCAGAGGAATGGATTGATTTGGCTAGGGTAGGGACAGGTGGTGGACTCTTGTGAATGTGGCAATGAACCTCCAAGTTCATAAAACGCGGGGAATGTAGCATGTTTCCTTCCTGTTAGGGCTAGGGACTTATCAGTACCCCTGGAGAATATTAAAAAAATATATAGTTTACACCATAAGAGATAACGCGGGAAGAAAAATGCTCTGGACCAAACTGTAGCAAACGTTCCGCGAATTTAATCTGCTCTTAATTTCTTTGCGAAGGCTACAAACATAAACTCAGAATACGTAATTCTGGTTCCAAAATAAACACCAACAAGATGACACTTCTGGACTATCCTTTATTTCACGGTTAGTCGTCCTTCACTCTACATGTTTCGAGCTTCAGGGAGCTCATCATCAGGATTTCA
>Ga0123353_10018838_pt1 | contig 10228 bp, 3 predicted proteins | sample TergutLab28metaG_3_FD_92763 | JGI IMG/M metagenome (GOLD analysis project Ga0123353, IMG submission 92763) | Labiotermes labralis P3 segment gut microbial communities from Petit-Saut dam, French Guiana - Lab288 P3 | ecosystem: Host-associated > Arthropoda: Insects > Digestive system > Gut ...
AAAAAATACCCATGGCGAAAAAATCTCAGCATAACCACTCATTTTTTTGCATTACCCCGAATGCCGTAAAACTTATGGAGATTGGGGGGGGGGGGGGTTATGGTAATATATGGGAGACAGGAGAGGTGCATGCAGAATTTTGGTGGGGAGACGTGAGGGAAAGAGCTCACTTGAAAGAACAAGGCGTAAATAGAAGGGTAATATTAAAATGCATTTTCAAGAAGTGGGACGTGGAAGCAATGACTGGAATGTTCTGGCTCAGGTTAGGGAGAGGTGGCGGGTACTTTGAATGCGGTAATGAACCTTCGGGTTCCATAAAGTGTGAGAAATTTGTTACCTTACTGAGAACCTGTTAGATTCTCTGGAAGAACTCTGCTCCATGATATTCCTAGGTTAGTTGGTTAGTTATTAGCCGTAGTACGAGAAGAAGTAGTAATCGTAGCAGCGGCAGTAGTAGTAGTAGATTTCGTAACGTTTAATAAATGGCTGCTGATAGACGCAGAACGACTGCAATTTTAACCACTAGAAACCTGTACTAACTGAAACAACGTGGAAGTACTTGTCAGTCCAGTGCTCTCCGATATCCCAAAGAACACTGCCATCTTTGCAGGTTCCCAAGCTTGGCCCTCTTGTCCTTCTGATAAGAGTATATTATGATCAAGATGAGTATGGTGCATTGGTTGAATGGCCTTGACAGAGCAAATCCTCTGAACTCTGAAATATACTTTTCCCAGTGGCACCCTGTTCACCACAAATCTCATATATTGGCTTGGGATCCAGCCCGGGCCTCTGAGATGACACGCCAGCGACTAACCGCCTGAGCCACAGCATGGCCGGATTAAGAATAAATAAAATTTAGAAATTCAGATTCTACTTCAAGTAAAATATAGTCCGTCTCCATTGTGAAGAAAACCCGATGACAGCTTATTAGGATGACAATCACCGTTCATTGTGAAAATCTTATTAACCTTTTGACGCCTAATGTCAACTATAGTGGTCGTACCGCACCGCTAACCTCCAAAGTTGCATTTTATATATTTATTCAACAAATATAGATACTGAATATTTTAAACATGGTATATACTCTCCGTCTTTTTCTCTTCAAAATGCAGTTTTTTTTTTTCGTAATTCTAACTTATTTGGTTCCCGTATTACTCACATTTTATATACAGAGTGTGCTAAAATTAAAAAAATAATTCCGGCGCCAAAAGGTTAAACAAACTGTGTGTAAAATGCATACGTACTTAAGGTAAGAAATGGTTGTAGATACAGTAACCGTGGTGCTGTGGGGGGTTGTATGTACCTTGAGAAGTTCGACTGAAATCTGCAGAGCAGGATATACCAGCGCATGGTAAATATTAGGTCACTTCTTTCGTAATTGTTTAAAGAGGACGTAAAGATCTTAAACTCTTATTCCAGCTACAGTCCCAAAGAGTTTGTAAATTTAAAGCAGTTTTTTTTGGTGAGAAACAAACACACGATGTCAGAATGTGCGGAGTATTGTTTACGGACTGTTGAATTCTTCCAACTGGCAAATATTTGAAGAAGCTAACAGGACGTAAAAATTAAAGTAAAACAAAGACTCGTGTACTAAGAAGTATGTAGGCTTGGAAAGAGTCTTTAAAATGTCATACAGGGAAATTTAAGACATTGCAGTATTCTAAGAATGTAGTACAAATCAGACCATACGAAATACCAAACAGCGTCACGTCTGGACCAAGCGGAAATAGCAGCTATCAAACATGGTTCACTAATTTTACATTCTCTGAACCGTGCTTCGTGATACACATACGTGAGAAGATACACAATTTTCCTAATAATTTAATTGAAATAAATTATGACGAAAAAAGTGTGCATCTTGTTGGTCTTCCTCACATGCGGTTCACTAATATCGACATAAAAATGAGAAAATAAAAGGCTTCCTTTTGTATGGGTTTATAATGGCACCTATACCAAAAACAAACAAAGATGATAATTACGTAAGAAGGGGTGTTCTAAAAACATCTGGAGCAAATACTAATACATTAGAGCGTTCAAGCCTAGACTGAACAAACTAATGATTTGTGCACCGCATGGAGCGATAAAAAAAATGATATAGAATTTTAGCTGAAACCATTTATGTGGCCTAAGTTTAGGTGCGAGGAAAGTATATGAGTGCATCGTCAAGGTACACTCTACGATGGCTATATTTTATTCATCTGTCTCAGGACAGGTAAAGGAAAAATGGACTGTTATGAAAAATGCAATGAAACTTCGGGCTCCAAAAATCGCATTTGAATTGTTTTGACCAGTTAAACGACTATTATGATTCTGCTCCATAAAGTTCGTCAGGATACAGCTGCAATGTTTCGCCTGGCTGAAGGCGACTGTCCAAAAATGAGCAACTGAAAAGAAGCCTGCTCTTCGGAAAATCTAGACCAATACAGCGCGAGGGGAAAGTGCTGGAAAGCTGCCGTCTGTCTGTAACGCCTGATAAGAGTCTAAATATTCTGAACACGTTAAAAGGACTAAGTACACGAATTTAAGGGAAAATTAGTTTCTAATCAATTTATGTAGACATCGAGTAGTTTCATTATTAATAGTTATATGTCAGAAAGGAAGAATAAAAGTGTTAGACCATGCAAACATAGTATAAACATTCTGGCACTTCGGCATACTTATTCTTCTAAAGCTCTCAAGTATGAAACAAAAAAATAAATACCACATTTGTCTAATTACCTCAAACACTTTCAAAATTACGAGAACCCTGTATTGGACATAAGCTTTTAATGTATTTTACAACTTCTGCTCGAAACATTTTTCCGTCCTATTAATACACTACTCTTGAGATGAGAGCAGATACGTAAGTAAGTCTTCATACATAGTGTGCGATTTTGTAGTACCCTTAACTAAAAAATGTGGGCCTGGTAGCTCAGTCGGTATAGTGACTGGCTACGGACTGGACGGTCTGGGGATCGAATACCGGTGGGGGGCGAGATTTTCCGCACCTGTCCAGACCGGCTCTGGGGCCCACCCAGCCTCCTGTACAATGGGTACCGGGTCTTTCCTGGGGGTAAAGAGCGGCCGAGGCGTGACGCTGACCCCTCATCCCCTTTTAGGGTCGTGGTCAAGAAAGCGTAGAGTTATTCCTCCACTCTCCCTATGGGGCGTACGGCCTGTACAGAGCCTCAGTGCCTGTACAAGAGCGCACTTTACCTTACCTTAGCTTAACTAATAACAGTAATGTGCCGACACAGTTTAGTGGGTAGAAAATGGTTGTTGTATTGATTCCATTACTCTCCCCTCTATCTGAGAAGACCGTTACATGTTGGCCACATTTGTGACATCAGCCTCCCACACCTGCATAGTACTGAATCCGCCTATAACCCTCCCTCCTTCTCACGGTTGTTGGAACAACCAGTCCCTCGTAACCTACATCCTATTGCGGTTTTAAATTTGAGGATCAAGTACCGGTAAAGCACAACTTTCTTATAAAATCACTTCATTTAGCGCACAAGGCAAAGATTTGGCTGCGGTAAAATATGAATGAAGCTCAAACCACATAATACGTTTGTGTTTACCTACAGGCTTAACTAAATGTGCCGGACACGCTGCAGACAAAACTTCAAAAGAGAAAGAACCTACTTACTTACTCCATTTTGCAGAGTCCTTCTTGAGAAGCTAACAAGTTCTCAGCTAGTCAAGAAATTTTCCTCATTTTATGGAACCCGAAGGTGCATTACCACATTTACAAATGCAGCCAACTGTCCCTATCCTGAGCCAGATCGATCCAATACTTGCCCCCATATCCCACTTCCTAAAGATCCTAGTTAATATTATCCTCCCATCTACGCCTGGGTCCTCCAAGTGGTTCTTTCTGTCAGGTTTCCCCACCCAAACCCTGTATATACCCCTCCTCGCACCTCAAACGTGCTACATAATCCGCCCATCTCATTCTTCTCGATTTGTTCATCCAAACAATATTGGGTGAGGGGTACAGATCATTAAGCTCTCCGTTATGTAGTTTTTCAAAGCATCTGCTTCATTTAAAGAAGATAAGCCTAGAAACTTAATAACATAACGTTGAACTGTTGAACATTTTTCTCCGTTTATTCACAATTCAAATGTAAAATTGCGAGTACCATACCATATTACATGATTCAGTGGATATTACTATTATTATAGCGTCTCAGCGACTGGTTAGATTGAATGAGGCATTTCGCAATATTTCTCAGTCCTGCCAGGCAAAATGTAAAACAATACCAATTAGGAAAAAACGCGTTGTGCGCATCATTTCTGATTGATTATTCACTAATTGGACTCTACAGTCCACGGTTCCCCAAATATACATTCACGAACAAATTTTAGGATGAGAAATCTTCCTGACACGAAGTGAACTTCCGGAATAAACACGCAGAAGTGATGCCTTAAATGGGACACTTGAGAACATATTGCAGGTCGCAAGACCAATGTAAGTACAATACGGAGGCGTGGACAAAAATTTGCGAGTTAGGATACAGTCTGTAGCCTATCTTAACTCCTAAAGGCGTAGGTAAATAAACCATTGCCTTATACATAATACAGCAACGTGTTAAAAAGTAGGTGATAGACCCATGCTGGCTGTCATGATTGTCATCGTCGCTGTGTTCCATGTGGGGTATGTGTCGGGGCAAAAACAAGAGAGGCAGTGTACGTATAACGTAATAGTGAGGCGCGTTCTTGCAGTCATTGTTGCAGTGGAAAAGCAATAATTAGTATTACATATTCTGAGTGTGTGTCCGTAGCCTTAGGTACCCAGCACGCAATACTCATGCGCCATATTGTCATTAGTGGTCCGCGCCGTTCTGCAATATTTTTTCCACATTATCTCATAAAAGGCACGATTATAGAAAAAAAGTAATTGAACACAAAATGTGTGTTTCGATTTTCTCTACAACGTCTATTTGAAATATTTCTCAATCTAAGAAAAACTGAGCGAGATACGATCAAAAAACGTATATTGGTCTTTATGTTAAGTACCCGTTATTCTTGTCCGATATTAATGAAACATCAGTTTTCTCAACAGAGCTGCGAAAAATCCTTAAAAATAAAATTTCATGAAAATCCGTCCAGTGGGAGCCGAGTTGTCCCATGCGGACAGACTGACGGACGGACGGACGGAGAGTCAGGGATGACGAAACTAATAGTTCCTAAAATATTGAAAGGGATCTTTGAGTGGCGAATAAACATTATGCCTGCAACTCACATACAGGCACGTGGTTGTTAAGTAAATAATTATGTCCTACAAAATCTTCTCGGGCATTGCAGCCTCATGCTTTGCCGACGTGACGCTGTCTCTTACGAACTCCTGAAATTCATGGCGTGAATATTCACTGACTTTTTATTAGTATGTGGAGCAGTCTAGAGGAATCTGTGCTTCGGTCGCCATTGTAGCTGCATAATTTTCAGTAACTTTGAGCTGTCACTTCTAAGATTTCCTGATTAAGCAATGGCGTGATGCGAAAAGTAGGTCAAATATTGCAATTTCTCAAAGTAACCTACGTGGACGTAAAAGTCGTGTTGATTGAACGGATGTTTTGTGTAACGAGTTGTAATGCAGTGAATAAGCCTATATAGTGTGTTGTTTCATAAAAATTACTCTGTTTCATATGGTGATGGAGCAACGTGATAACGGCCGGAGTTCTGCACACTGTAAACTTTCAACATGCTTAAAGATACTTTGAAAAATATGCTTATTTGTAGTTGGTTTACTTGGTAAAACTGTCAGCATGTTTGTGGCTTACTTTAAGGCCCTCTTCCGGCAATTACTGAGGAAAGCAGCGATAAATACTATCAGGATAGGCAGTTTCCGGCCTGAGAGTCAAACCCAGAACCATGCGAATAAGAGGTAGAGGTTTTAAATACCCGAAATCGACGTTCGCTAAATTCGCATATAAGTTCCTGGAGATGGCCAGTCAAGTGTTTAAACTTGTCGGATAGAAATAATTCAAATATTATTGCTGTATCAAACAGCAGACTAGTGTAAGAACAAAATGCTTAATTTTCTTATTGACGTTATGTAGCCGATAGTGGCAAAAGAAAAGTCAGCTAAATTTATGCCACATCGAAACGAGACCGCAATGAGACCAGCCAGTTCCTCAAGAAGGCACAAAGGATCAAAATTAGCAAGACAGTACTTACAGGAATAAAGTAAGAATCCTTACGACCTGGGTCATTTTTATTTAATTATCTCTAAAACCTTACGACGCGCGGGTTAAATTGTATTAAATAATGTGTTTTGTTTCTCTCTACAATTTTTCTCCCCAAATTTTTTCCTTCTGATAAATCTTCAGGGAATTACGCTCGAGATGCAAGCAGAAACGTACGTATCACGTAAAAGCTTCGTTACAGTTGTTCTGTTTAACCAAAATTTAACCATTATCATTCTAATGTGGAGAATAGGGTGAGCTCCTAATAATACCAGGAAATAGCAGATGGGATTTAACTCGGCGTTTAATGGGTTAAATACGTCGAAATATTACTACATATCCCCAGTATGAAGTTCCAGTAAGATCCAGCCAGCGATTTTCGCTTTGGTACGTACATAAAGTCAGTAGGCGCACCTTTGCAACATTTGGGTGCAGACAACCAAAATCAACGGACTTTCGTCAGATAAGTACTGAAATTCTGCATATTAAGAAGCAGAGAAAGCTTTGTCTCCAGTCCATTACATTTCGCTATTTTTGACGCAATGAAACTCTTACGGCAGATGATGAGTAGGAAGATTACAGTCTCGTGAGATGTGACATCGTGTAGACCGGAAAAAATTTACCGATGTTTCGAAAGAACGTACTAATCCCCATCTTTAGGGTTATATTCTGCAGATGAAAGCAATAGGGACCATTTAAAAACCGATAAAGACGATGAACTTGATGCAAATTTTCTGTCTGTGTTAGTGTAAAGTGGATAAAATTATATTTCGGCTCTTAAGAAAAAAAATTACTACTGACGTAGTTGAAAGAGATCAGTATTCCGAAAAAATGAATGATTAGTGTGCTAAGAAAGTCCTTACTTGTCGTAGACATCGGATAAGGATGCTGGGCCTATTTCGGAAGCACTAAGAGAAATCTTTCTAATCCCAATGAATGAGATTGAACTTAGGTTGTCGAGGCCGGCGCAAAAAATGCGTCCGAGGATTCAGCACTACTGGATGTGGAGCAGGTCTTCGTCGGTTTTCAATACTGGGAAATCTTAGCAAGAACTGAATTTCCTGACGTTCGGGACGGTAATATCGTCACATCCGGCGTCACTGTAGAGTCAACAGTGTGGCAATTGAAGGAAAATCACTCTTCTCTTTGTTGATTCAATATACACTTTACTGTGTTTATGTGGGGAACCACGGATACGTTATTTGACATCGCCTACTTAAAGAATGTGTTTCGAAGAAAGTAAATTTCCAGCTCAAAAGGAAGTCAATAAAATGAGCAAAATAAAAAAGCAAACAAGTATTTCCTCCTGAAGTTAAAAACAGCTATGCCTTAGTGTCAAAAATTCACGATCAATTGGATTGTAATCGTGCACCAGTGGTCGGGAGATCATAGGTCAAATTCGTGGCCAAAAGACCTGTTATCCTGATTGAGTTACTTCGTGGATTTCTCAGTCTGTACAGGTAAACACTGAGACAGTGCCTCAGGCTCCACCAGTAGACATCGGGGCAGTACATTACATTACGTCAGACCGCTTATTTCCTTATCCCCTTTCAGTCACTTATACAGTAACCATTCTATGGTCGTTCGACGCTCGTATACAGTATAATCTAAGGCACAGTTTAATAAGGCCGTAAGTGATGAGAAGTGACGGGCTGGGTGAAAGCGTGAGTGAATTAATGATTGGAAAAAAAAAGTACAAGAAACTGTACACAGTACTCTCTTATTTGGGTGTTTTTACCTTTTGTACATGTTGTTTTCTAATTTGCCTCACGTGTATTGTTGCTAGTTTTAAGTTGTCTTGTGTGTAATTGTTGTTGGTTGACGGTGTGTATTATTGTAGTTGTCTTGTGTGTGTTGTTATCTTATGTGTATTTGTTGTACTGTGTGTGTGTGTGTGTGTGCATTGCTTTTTTTTACTTTAGATACCGGACTGCTGGCTAGAAGTCAGTATTCGGAAGGTCCTGAGACCGGCTACCACGACACAAGTTTTTCTTGGTTTCCCTGTGCCTATAAGCAAATGCTGAGATGGTTCCCAAGAATCCAAGTTGCAACTACATGCTTCTCATGTAGCCCTCCCGACTTAAATTCAGTACTAACCGATTTCATGTTTAGTATACATGTAAAATAACCACTGCCACCGGGTAACAACCCAATTGCAGTACATTATTATTATTATTATTATTATTATTATAAACTGAAATCGAATACCAAAGAACAAAATATATGAATACAGCTGACGAAAATTGAACTGGAATACAACCATCTGCATGGAACACAGACTCTACTTTGAAATTAATATTCTTGCAAGTAGCCAAGAAATTATCTGCTTTCTATGTGACCCGAAACTTCTTTACAATTTTCATAAAAACCAGCTGCCAGTCCCTTCCATGGAGCATTAGATTCAGTTCACATCATATCCCGTCTACACCTTGGCCCTCCTAGTAGACTACCCCTCCCCCCTCACCCTCCCAACATTTTCTAATTTACGTGCTGTATGCCCTTGTCATCTCTTTCATACGTGCCCCCTTTTCAAATAAGTCTCGTGCTTTTCAAATTTATCACTTAACAACACCTGGTGAAGAACAGAAAAAACACTTTTCTCTACTCTCCTGTCACATCCTCCCCTTCAGTTTCAAACGTTCTTAGCACCTTAACCTAACCTTCCCTTTGATAGACTAAGTTTTACACTAATGTGAAACAACAGGTAAAATCGTCGTTATGGTTATTTAAATTTTCAAAAATTTAGGTACCAGACGCGAACACTAAGGATTCCGAAAATAAAAGCAGTAAGCGTTCGCCGAATTATGATCTGATATGCTCTTTACAGCCTCTTGTGCAACTGTGGTTCCTAAACAGTTCAACTCCGACACGTACAGAAACATTTACTAACAACACGTGAGATTTCAGGTTCTCACGGTCTTGTTGAAGAAGATTCGGAACTTCTCGGATGCTGAGCCATGCTGACCGATAAGTAGTTACTTATGCCTCTATTCTAATTATCAGTCTGTCCTTGTTGTGCTTGAATGGGCTTGAAGATGAAGCCCTCTGGTGTCATGTTCGATAAGGCAATGAAATAAAAACTCACTGCGTTTTCTTTGGCGCAAGAATTGAAAACTTAGATGTCAGAAAGAGTTAATCATTATACATACATGGAAAGCCGAAGGAGTCCGCGGACCACAGAGTGCTGACCGACGGTATATACTACTCCCTGAAGTGCGAGGCAGATGAATGGGCCTCGCAACGTGCCTTTTAGTTTAAATTATTTTAGCTGAAGACTGTCTGATTAACTACTGTGGACAGTTAAGCACTTCTTGGGACTCTACTCACCAGCATGTTTCTGGTGCCTTCAATAGGATTGCGACTCAACAGACCATTTGTTGCAATGCGATTGTTTCCACGTGGAAGTGCTACAAACGCTGTATGTCGCTTGTCCCCGCTACCAGAAGCGCCACAACTCTTGAAGCAGTATGGCTTGCTATACATTATCACTTATGGTGCTGTTTGCACGAGAACGTTTATTTGTGCTAGTTCTTCCAACAGCCAACATCTGAGTGGTTAGCTATTCATTTTAAAGGTATTATTTATATATAATGAATCACAACTTGGTACGGAATTCTGAACTAGCGAAACTGAATCCCTTCCACGTGCATGAGAGTCTAGGGTTGCATCGTATATTGTTAAGGTAGAAACGGCCAGTTGTTAGGAAAGTTCGTGCGTAAAAATACTTCCATATTTCGCGACGAAAGCGTTGGCGGACAAAGATCTAGGTGAATAATGAAACGTGTTATTTGTTCTGTGCATCTTAAATAATGTAAAATTATTATTATTATTATTATTATTATCATCATCATCATCATCATCATTCGATATGGATGTCTCCTGTCACAGGCCTTTTCTTCCTGGTACTTCTCTTGAACCAGCGGTGATCCCCACTGCTGAGGCTTCAAGCTTCACACTGCAGTACTTTCCGTATTATGTGTGATGTTCCAAGTATAGCTGTCTTTTGTAGTGAATCTATCGAGTGTTTTCCTGGTATAGTTTCCAAATTTTTCTTTAAACTT
>Ga0123353_10018839_pt1 | contig 10228 bp, 4 predicted proteins | sample TergutLab28metaG_3_FD_92763 | JGI IMG/M metagenome (GOLD analysis project Ga0123353, IMG submission 92763) | Labiotermes labralis P3 segment gut microbial communities from Petit-Saut dam, French Guiana - Lab288 P3 | ecosystem: Host-associated > Arthropoda: Insects > Digestive system > Gut ...
GGATTTTATGTCAATGAAAAATTCCAATGACACCAGCTGGGATCGAACCAGCGACCTTCCGATTTGTAGCACAGCACCTTAACCACTGTGCTACTGCGGTCCCCGCTCAACTATGGACCGTGAAAGTACAAAACCGCACTGAAACCAGCCATGAAAATTGGCCTTCTTGCGTAGATAGGTCTATACATCCAGACTTTCTTAACTTTCGGAACTAGATGGAGGTAATTTAAATGCACGCTATGGCCGCTTTAATCTCTGGGAAAGGACCCCTTGTACACGTTCGGTTAGGTTAGGTTAGGTTAGGTGAGTCTCAGGGCCCGATTTGACGCGGTGGCAAAGAAAAAAATCTCCACCTCACCTTCCCCCACCGCGAATGCAAATCCGATTCTACAGTCGTCCATTTCGTAGCGACTGAGCTTCCCGGTACCGACCAACAGCAATATTTTCGACCCTTTTTATTTTAAACCAATATCCAATATCTGTTATGTTCCTGTAGTTATTTCAGACACAACATATATACGCATGCATTCATACCTGTGTGTGTGTGTGTGCGTGTGTGTGTGCGTGTGCGTGTGCGTGTGCGCGCGGGCAGACAGATGTGACCTCCGCTGTGTGAGTTCTTTACACGTACTTCGTGCAAAGAATAATGGGAATATATAATTCTCTTCTGTTCACGACCCTACTTATTTGAAGTGTCACCTAATTTTGATACAGACAACGCTAGATTTTGCTTTCGCAGTCGGCAGGAACGTAGCCTTATAGCGAGATGCGGTATTTATCACGAGACCGTTGACACTTTGTCGTCCATCACGTCTCTGAAAGCTAGAGGTGTCGACCTTTCGGTCTGGTGTTGACTGATAGAGTTTCAGATCGGAAATTAAATTGGCATTGCTGAATTTCCTGTCACGTTTCGCCGTACTTATTAAGTTTGTGTACTGAGGAGACCGCAAGGTAGAAAGTGCCCTTTGGCGGTGTGACCAAGATGCACGAAGTACAGTCACAGGATTCTGACAGCTGAGCTCAGTGCAAGCTATGGCTGGTCAACATCGGTTACTTTACAACTTGCTTTCCTTTTCTCCGAGAAATTTATAAAGTTTATGTCTTTTCTCTCGGAAAGACAAAAATATATGTGTCTACGTGTTTAAAATGTGGGGTCATGTATATACACAACTTTCGAAGCATGAAATTCGGCTAAATATGATTTGCAATTTCGGTTTCTACCTCACAGAAACACCGTCTGTCTCAGTACAAATATCGACCACATGTTGTGTCGGATAATCGCTGTTTAGTATGTGAGTCTTGTATAATACATAAATACACTCCGTGAGTAAAATGCAGTCTCCCAGGCTCTAGAAATAATTACCACTGTGCTTTAAGGGATTGATGAAATGTAGAGACGAAGGAGGTACTCTTTATCAGGCTCTTCGTTTGAATTCGACCCATACAAAAATATAATCTTCTCAGTTTCTCTGATGTATATCGTTATTTAAAAAAAAATGTAGGAAACTATGAAAATTATCGGACTGGGATAACTTCTGGCTTGATTAGTTTTGTGGGCGGTGTCCATCTTCCTAGGTTTGTCCTTCTTTTTTTGGTCAAGTGAGTGGGTATGGGGGTGAGGGGAGTCGTAATTTAGTTAGTCCATTGGAAAGATTTAGTCTTTATCACGAAATCTAAGCCTGAAACGTTGTGCTGTAATAAATCTAAGACAATGGCAGGTGTCCAAAACAGCAGTCAAACCGACTGAAATATAAGTTAAAGGTAATGTAGGTCGAACACAACTAGCTTATTAGCTACTCACACTATTATTTGTCTCTTAGAGCCAACATTGTAAACCTAATGATGGCCTCCCAGTAGGCCGAAACATGTTGTTCCATTAACACCCTGCTAATAAACTAGTTGTATTCGACCTACATTATCCTTAACTTATTGTTACATACACAACGGGGATACCTCAACTTAAAAAGATTGAAATATAATTATCATCTTCAGAATCCATTTGAATGGGAGTACTTTTTCGACATATTCTTCTCATATACACCTTTCCGAATGAAATAAAGCAATGGAATCGGAATTCCTATTGAACAGCCGTTACTCTCCCAGCACGTAAAATTCTGCGAATTTTGTTAAATATGTCATTTCATTATCTAATTTACCAAAGTACGTCAGTGAAGCCTATCCCGAATATATGAATCGAGCCTAAACCCTAGTGGTTTGTTTTTTAAGGTCCACTTTAACCTCGTCTGTGGCAGTTTTCCCAGCTGGTCTTTTTCCTTCATGTATCCGTATTAAATTTTTATGAATTTGTCATCCTATTTAGTGCTTTTTGTGTCGCCCTCTCCGTTCTCCTTGATTTGATCATCCTAGTAATGTCAAGTGGAAGAGGAGAGCCGGAGAAGGTCCTCGGTATGTAATTTAATTAAAAAATATAATTTTAATATATTCTATCTTCCGTGCTGTAATTACCTCATAATACATAAATAACCAACAAAATGCACGTCAATGTTTTTGATGTATTTTATTCACTGTATTCTCACCAACATGTTTCAGCCACTATTATGGCCATCTTCAGTGATGTTATTACAAATTTTGACCCATATTTGTATTACTTAATTTTACCTGAAATTATAATAATTTGTAATTGTTATGGAGTGACGGCAATACAGCTAACCACATTTGTACCTTTATGTTCTTGTAATAATAACATCACACTGAAGATGACCGTAATAGCGGTCGAAACATGTTGGTGAGAATAGCGAATAAAATACATCATAAACACTGGAGTGTATTTTGTTGGTTATTTGCATATTATGGATAAAAGTTTTAAACCAGAAATATCGAGGAAGGAACTCTCATAATTAAAGGGTCCTGGACACAAATTCCTATTTATGCAGAATGCATCTGCCATATCTTGCGCAACTTGTTTGCGCAGGTAAACTTCTTCTTTCATCTGATATAATAGCATCACATATTAATTCCTATAATTGGTCTGCTCGTATGTGTTAGTTTTTTCCTTTCAGACACCTTTAGTTTTCTACTTGAAGAATTAAATGCGTTTTATAGTCATTATAATTGACATAACCCTAAGTCGTAGGTCATTCAGCCGAAGGGCAACACACATGATCAAGAAAAAAAAGGATAGGTAGAAATATTGGCGCGGTTTTGTGAAAGAGTCTACATGTAGCAATAGGCTTGATATTCAAAAAATTATATTTTGCACAGAGGGCGATTTTGTGGTTTGTATGGATCTCGGAACAAACAGCAGTTTTTTCCCCTATACTGCATTAAGTGATGGCTTTTATAACCGGGACGTAATGTGTTTACTGAGCGGTACGACCTGAATCTTTAATTACACCTTGGATTGATTTTCGGTTTTAAATTAATGCCGTGCCGTGGTTCAGGTGGTTGGTTGCCGGCCTCGCACAGTGGAAGCTCAGGTTCTATTCCAGGCCAGTCCATGTGAGATTTGTGGTGGACAAAGTGGAAATGGAACAGGTCTGTCTTCGAGTACTTCGGGTTTTCCCTATCTGTAGTATTCCCTCTACCTAGATGTTGCTCTTACCAGACTGATAAACTGGCGACTCCTGGGTATCTGACAAAAGAACAATTCTCTTTCGGAAATCGGGTGTGGGGGGGGGGGGGCTGTGTGTGGAAAAGTACTTTCACTTTTCTCGCTTTTAAAGGATTTAGTACAGGCAGTCTGTGAATTCTCCTGCTGCGAGTGTTCCCTTGTTGTGCTGTCTTGTCTTGCTGGCAAAGCAAACTGGATGCTGCCACGATTCTTTAAGCTCGTTAGCTAATGTCTGTAGTTCCATTAGGAAGGAATTATGGTGGGCGGAACGGGAACGTAGCTATAAAGCTAAGTTTTGTTGCTTGTCAAGTGTTGTCACCTTTCATTTTATCGGGGAGAGGACACGACTTCTCACAATGTGGGATACTGTATCCTGCATTACATTACGTACAGGGAAGAAAGCCACATCACGAGCTGTAGAAAATAAGCATAGGTATAAATGAGAGTAACGTAATGCTAAATTTATCCCGAACCCCGCTCTTCCTCCTCCTACTCTTCATTTAGCCATGGCCTACTTTTCTCTGTTATATAAACCTGGCCATTTTCTGTGCGCTATTCCATGACTCCTTCCACTTCCAGGAGAACAGTCTTTAGCTGTTTGTACTACCATCCGATGGCATGCCATCTGTGACACACGTTCGTTCCATTCAGTCCTTCGTGTATTCATCCACTCTCCTAGAGGCTTATCTCGAATACCACATTGATGCCTGACATCCCAGTTTCTCGCGTGACCGACAATGGTTGTATGTTGGCCTACATCTGTGAATGTTAAGAACAAGGAGGGGGGGGGGGCATTGTACTGTACAGAGACTGAAGATGCACGCCATGTCTACATGTGAATAGTTACCGACGTTTCGAAGGGGCTTACTGCCTCCGTCTTCAGGGTCAAGCAGTCGAAAATGAGGGCTGCTCTTTTCAGCCCTCAAGACGATTGCACTACTATCTTTCGAAAGTCAATAACTGTTTGTCAGTCGATATGGTGTAACGTCCCAGCAGAGGTGCAACTTCAGGAACATGGATTAGAGGAACTCAAAATGACGCGTATAAATTGTTACTGAACGCGCTGCATTTTAATACGGAATTAGGGCAGCTACGTTACTTGCTACCTTTACTATAATAAACCGCCAACCTTTAGACGTTTGTCTAATATCATTCTTTTTCTTATTTAGGACAACTGGCGATTCCGTATGGAGTCAGATATAACAAATTGTAATTTCTGTAGCAATATTTTCAGCCGCTGTTAATTCCATGGACCATTCTACAATATTAACCCTTTAGAGCCTAGTGGTCATTATATATACCGCAAGGTTTTAAGCTAAAATCTCTGAATTTCTTCCACGCTGTGTATTTATTTGTTTCGTGTGATTTTAATTATAAGCAATTCTATTTCCCCATGCAATATTGAATGTCTTTTTAATGAGAGCACATTGTGCTCTCATTAAAAAGACATTGCCTTCATATACAGCGAAGTACACACACGCACAACAGGTCAGAATACGCTGCCATAACACCGACCTTGTCCATATCAACGGACACGATGAAATAATTCTTGTAAATTTTAGCCAAGCACTCTTCAAGGCTCCCTGATGATGGATCCTGTGCGATCCGAAACATGTTGGAGCACTTTTAAACATTTTATAATTTCAATTGTAGCTATAAATTATACATTGTGCATTAGTTGGATAGTAAAGTGTTTAGTTGCAGTTGGCCTGTTCGGCGACTGTAAGCATACATTGCCAAACTGTCGATAAGGAATTGGATTACAGTACAAAAAGGAAGGTCCAGGTGTAAAAAAATAATACAATATTGCGCTTTTGTTAATACAGAAACCAACTCGCAGGAGCCCAACGAATTTTACAGCAAGTGACAAGCAAGTAATCTTAAGGAAATTCCCCCACCGTACTGTTTAAAGCCCTGAATTCCGAAACGTGTACATCTTGTCTATAATTCTCCGTTTTTCCACATTCGTCAAAAGCAGAACTTTTTCAGTTGGCTCTTTCAAGATTGTGTGCTTGTCATCACATAAATTTTGTTCCTTTGTGATGCTTTCCTCTACTGGTGAAATAAGTCAACTCGTTCTTGAACTTCTTTTGGAGGCCTTTATTGTTTTGTCCCGTAATTTCGGTTAGAGATTCGCCTGTTCCTAGAAACACTTTTGTCTTTCTTCTCAATCTACTTTCTGTCCCTGTCTTTTAATATTTCTTCTCTAGTGTTTAAGTGAAAAATCCTAAGTGCTGTTTGTACCTAGCTCTTTTCTGTAGGCTTGTAGGCCCGGGTAATGAAGAAATATCTTCTGTCACCACCGTCAAAGAACATGTACAGGATGATGAAGCTTCGTGTCCCTGAAGCATGAAGGCTGAGAGAACTCTGTTAAATATCAGGCATTGTACTTTAAGGTAGTAAGCACGAGGACGTTCTCTGCCCTTGGTGCGTGGTGGTTGACATAATATGTGTTTAGCTGATTCTTAATGCCTCGAGCTGTTGATCTTCAATATTTGAGTTCTCTGCAACAGAAACTTTTGTTTCTTGCTTTTCTGCAATATGGCTGGTACCATAAAATTATGCATTAAAATTATGTTAGGATTTACGAGGTAAATTGCACTCAATTCAAACTCATAAGTTCCTTTTCCTGCTTAGTTATTCGATAGTGTGGTTTGTTCAAAATACTATATAGATTTGGGATAACATTTGCATCATAAATCTGGCCTTCATAAGCAGATAACACTCCGTGTAAAAGGCAGATTTTAGTGGCCTACAGAATGTGACAACCAAGGATTGAAGTTTGTGTGATGAATAGAGAGAGAAGTAAATAGCCACACTGCCATTGTCCCTATGATGCTGGTAGGACAACAGACTACCGTGGCTATTATGATTGTCCGGTATTAAAAGTGTTGGATTTCTGGGCTCACATTTCATGAATTACGTAAAAAATTGTACGAATGTTTCGTCATTAGACGATCCATATTTGGAAGAGTTATAGAGTGCGCTTGAATGGCCGTATTTTCCAGGAGTGCTCTTGTTCCTTGCATGCGGCAAGTGAAAATCGAATGCAAGAATTGGCTAGCTGCAGGCACTGCACAAGTGAATTTCACAGTCTTGTCTGTTTCCCTGATAGTGACAGAGTCCAATGTTTTTTGACCTTTCGGTGTTACAAAATATTGGTTCTTCGACGATTGATATCGCGGCTTAATCCTATTATAAATGTTTGTCGGTGTGATAATGTGTTTAGCCGTTTATGCTCTGTAAACCTGTGCCGTTCCTTCTCGTTGCAACCCAGTAATTTAGTGACATAGGTGACTGCCGAATTCCTGAAACTCAAGTCGGATTTATCTTTAGGAAGATGCACAGGTTGTCCTTGCTTGCTGTAAAACCTTGTTTGTTGAAGTTATGTTTGATTTTTCTGGTGCCATCCAGAGTCAAAGACACAGATACACTTCATTCAAACGAAGCAGAATTTTGACGGAGAGTTAAGGTATATTTCGTAGCAAATTTTCCTGCTGTAATATAAATAGAGGTTTCGTCACTAATTATTGAGCGTCCGCTTTAAGTCCGTAAATAAGGTACGGAAAGGGATATCGGATGATTGCGATTCAGCTCGTAACGCACCCCCCTCCTCCCCCCTCCGAACCATCTTTAACGGTTTCAAGATCCATTTACAGTTATTATTTCGTCCGTTGTATCTTTTGAGATGCTTTCTTTCGATTCCGGACACTGAAAGAACATTAATGCGGTTTCAATGAATGTATTTAACTAATATTGCCAGCAATACCCATCGACGGTCGGTAGTGACAACCTCTTCTCTCACCATTACTCACAACACAGAAATTATTAAGCAAGTCGTGTGGTTGAAAGAATGTAACAGGAATTCCCAGCAGTTATCTCGGTAATACTTTCACGTAGAACGTCATCTGTATGCACGTCTACGTAACACTGTTTGGGAGAGTCGTAACTATATTTGTCTCAGTTTTCTCGAGGGGATTGTTAAGTGAAAACCGTCGAAGTTAGTTTTTCCAGCTTACGTGACTGCACACGAAGTAACGGTAGGACCCACTGTGGTAGCTTATCTCGCGAAATGCTAGGTAGTAGCACATCCTGAAGTAATTTACACGTACCGTTTTTTGAAATACTAAGCGACCGCCATTACCCATTGACCGTCATTCCACAAACCTAGTGCCGAATTAAAGAATGCGTGATGCCCTATCTCCGATCCACCATTGCGTGGTGTTTAAGTAGAGCAACAGTGTTACCTTCATCTTATTATCTTATTATCTGAAGTTTCCGATCCCTCTCTGCTGAATGGTAAGGAGATATTCCTGGTATATCAAAGTGCACGGATGATATAAACTGCATTACCACGGTAAAAAGTTAAGGAATACTGAGCTTTGTATGAGAAAGGTAAATATATGAGGTTATGTATGTATGTACGTGTATTTCTCAGGCATATAAAGTTGACAGTTTATGGGCGGAAGAGCTTTATTTATGATGCATGTTAAAAATAATGGGACTGAATGTATGAGAGCGCTCTTCTTTGTCGTTTTGTGTGTGTGTGGTGTATGTGTGTGTGTGGTGTGTGTGTGTATGTGTGCGTGTGTGGTGTGTGTGTGTGTGCGTGCGTGTGTGGTGTGTGTGTATGTGTGGTGTGTGTGGTGTGTATGTGGTGTGTGTGTGTGTGTGGTGTGTGTGTGTGTGTGTGTGTGGTGTGTGTGTGTGTGTGTGTGTGTGTGTGTGTGGTGTTTTAGTAAACAGAATTTATTTTTAGGCATCATAAGTCATCATGACTTCATACTTGTACAGACATGTAAAGACTAATGCTTCCTGTTAGGTTGTGCGTATTGATAGTAGTTAAATGATACATATTCTAGAGTCAGTATTGCATTTTAAACGCTTACCGAAAAGTATACCTTGAAAAACTGTAGAAAGCTGTTCAGCTTCTTGTGTGGTTTTATTTTACGACTTTATCGTCTTAAATAATATCAGTGTAGCTGCCTTTCAAGAAATTGCCAAATTTGTTGAGGTCGGATATTTTTTCAGTGTTTAGTTTTTATATTTACTTGCAGATCTCTTTTGAGTTCTAAATTTAAAAAAAAAATGTTTATAACTGCTACAGTAGGCGCTAAAATGTCGGTGTGTTTTGTGGTAAGAATGCTTTAAAACGTACAGGAGGTAAATAATATTTAAATGCTGTCTAAATAAATTTGTCCCAAGGCCATTATTTTATATTTAGATAAGTTGCTCACTTTTCTCAGAGTAATTGCATTGTTTTTAATGCTTTTAAAGTCCATTTACTTTTCAAAGGCGTTTAGTCTATTTTCTTGTCACATTAGAATATCAGTACATTTCCTCCTAACAACAACTGTATGGTACCGCCTCGTACTTACGTAAGGTATCTAAACATTAACTTGAGTGCAGACCTGCCAGTGTCTGTTTTGTCTTTTTTCATCCATCACACAATTTTACATTTACACATAGAGTACACTCCCACTATATACAGACCTTCTTAGTACTGCTGCAGAACACCAAGATGTAAGTTTTATTCTTGACATTTTAAATCAAAATGAGCGTTATTGCACTCTACGTAGAGTCTTGATGCTGCATCAAAGAACCAATCTTTGCACAAGGAATTTCAGTTTAGTATGATTAGTTTTCTTGTAAAGTAGAGAGATGTATGATAGATTCATATGCTAAAGAAACACGTGAAACCTGGAGAGTATATATAATTTTTCAATTTTTTAGTAACTTATTGCATTCTTCAGACCTAAAGGAGCATTTTCAACTTTATGGAAGCTTTTATTTTTTCCACTGTATGCAGTACTGGTATTATGGTTCACCGTCTTCGTAGAATATAGACTTCTGTTCCTCATTCTGAGCATTTGGATTCCAAGTTATAATGGGTTTACGATTTCCGGGTGGCTTTAAAGAGGATTATTATGTAACTCAATTAAATACGACGTTCATACCACGAAAAAGTGTCCTCTTTAATGTGGAGTTGTAATAGCTAAGTTACAATGGCCGATGCTCAACCCCAGAACAGCAAATACAGTGCTCTCTCCAAATCACTTTTGGAACTCTCCGAATCTCCTATTTAGTAACAGTTTATGTGGGTCTGTAGTAATGTATGCTGGGCCTTTGTCAGCACGACTGTCTTGCTTTACCACTCTGTGCTTTCATTTCACAACGCACATGAGAAGAAAGTATAATAATGTTGAACTTTATATCTTCTGCCTTTCTGTTTGCAGTTTCTTCCAGAGAACGGCTAGCAGGTTTTGATGAAATTTGATATGAACCTCAAGTTCTTAAAGACCACCAAAAAGTCTTTACTTTTAATTTCGTACCGTCGCTAATAAGAAAGTGGTAGATACAAGAATTTTTATGGTAGGCGAGACAATAGAAGAGACACGGAGATGAGGTAAACACGATTAAGCGTTGTATACATAATAAGGATATTAACCACAATCCAACAAGAATCGTGGTAACGATTGTACTGATAGGAACAAAAGTGAGCATAATGTAAATTTTTTTAGCTTCAAGAAAAGGCCGGACGCCTTACTCCCGATTGATACTCATTCCGATTTAAAACATAGAATGGATTTTCGAGGATTTTTCGCGCCCTGCAAGGACGACGACGCAGGCGGGCTGACGCCCGTCAAGGAGGAGGAC
>Ga0123353_10018840_pt1 | contig 10228 bp, 8 predicted proteins | sample TergutLab28metaG_3_FD_92763 | JGI IMG/M metagenome (GOLD analysis project Ga0123353, IMG submission 92763) | Labiotermes labralis P3 segment gut microbial communities from Petit-Saut dam, French Guiana - Lab288 P3 | ecosystem: Host-associated > Arthropoda: Insects > Digestive system > Gut ...
AAGGAAATCCATGAGGTATTAGACGAAATACATCGGATTGCCGGAGCCGCAACCCAAAAAAACGATGGCGTTTGATTTTGAAGGATTGTCCCATTTGACGTTGACAGGCGGAGCGTTTCGGATCTGCCAACTCAATTTGCATTGTACGGGAGCGGACAACAGCCGCACACGCCGGTGATGCTGTGTGTCCCGCGTCGGCAGAGACCGCCGCTTGCCATTGCCGTGCTCCGTTGGGTTCGTTCGAGCGGTTCTGCGGCATTTTGATTGAGCATTTTGCGGCTGGCTCCCTCCAAATTATAGCGTCGTTATGGCTTGCCCCGGAACAAATTCGCATTTTGAGGTCAGCGAAAAGTTCGGCGACTATGGCAGTGCCGTGCTAAAAAAACTGCAATCATCGGGACTGCGAGCATCATTGGACAATCGGAGCGAAAAAATCGGCGCAAAAATCCGCGAAGAACGTTTGGACTTAGTGCCGTACCTTGCCGTTGTGGTCGTGTCCTAAAATTGTTGGTGCGACGGGTAACGCCGCCTAAATTATAGGAGTTCCGTTGCCCCACCCACCAATTCAGGACACAACCAAATGAACTTGCGAGAGCGGCCACCCACCAAATAACACACAATCGCGCAAACTAATATGAAATAACAACTTAGGGTGTTACAGCGACATTCGTGCGGTAGCACCATTCTAACTCCTAACTCCTAACTCCTTTTTCACCGGGATGGGAGACGGGAAAAAGCGACATATTCATTTCCGGCGAAAGTCTTATTCCTTGATGAATATATCGTACAGTGCATTGATCACGTCTGTCTGTATGGTGAGAAAGTCATTTGCGCTTTTCTTTTCAGGATAGCCATTGGTCATCATGATGAAGCCAAACTTTTTTTCGGGACAGAAGAACATGGCACTAAACAAACCGTAGGCACTGCCGGTATGCCCTTTCAGGGTGACCCCCTCCACAAGATTGTTCACGGTTCTGGTGGCAAAACCGTATTGCACGTCTTCACGAAGCGGCGTTTGCATGGTGGCAACACTTTCCGGTTTCAGGACTTGCACTCCGTCCACAGTACCGCCATTCATCTGAACCATCATGTGCCTTGCCAAATACTTGGGGGCAGTTTTCATCCCGCCAGTAGGGGAAAAAAGAAACGTATTACGCCCCTTCACATAATTTTCAAGTCCGGCAGCCGGACTGCCATAGACACCACGTGAGGCAACCGGGTTTCCATCTCTGTAAGTATAGAGCGTCACAAAGCGGCTTGCGTCAAGCGTGTCAGCGTTGAAACTGCCGACCATGCCAATCGGTTTGAGAATATGGTTCTCCACGTAGGTATCAAATCTCTCGCCGGAGTGTATTTCGACCAGCGCGCCGAGCATGTTGTAGCCCATATTGCAGTACTGGTAAGTGGTTCCTGGCGCATATTTGTTATAGGCTTTCCCAAAGTCGTCGTTGACACTTCGGTCAATGGTGTTGAAACTGAAATAGCCCATCGCATCGTTCAGGCTCGATGTGTGCGTCAGCAACATGCGATAGGTGATAGGCGTGTCGGGGAAATTCGGATTCCGTACCGTGATTCCCAGTGCATCGCTCACGTCATCGTCTAACTTGAACTTGCCACGTTCGAAAAGTTGCATGATTGCCGTGGTAGTGATGGACTTGGAAACAGAGGCAATCCGAAAGATGTCCTCTGGGCTGACGAGTGTACGGTCTTCCAGATTTTTGTACCCAAAACCGCTGGTATAGACAAGTTTGCCCTCTTTCACCACAGCGACCGACAATCCGATCGCGCGTTGTTCGGTGAGGATCTCTTGCATCTTTTCGTTCGCCTGCTGTTCAAGCGATTTGGCAGCGTCTGCATCGGCGGTCGCTGATGGTGACAACAATGTTAACAGTGCCATCACGGGGAAAAAGAAATAAAAACGCTTCATCATGGACTCCTTAAAAAAAGTTGGGAAACAAACACAACACTGGAAAAGACCCGCAGCGGGTCTACTTTTCAAAACCGGGTCTCTTGGCGGGGATATGAGCACCATCTCTTTGCGTACCGTTTCGGTCGTACAAGGCGACACGGATACCCTTTTGATTGACGGTGACGATTGATCCTCCAATAGTCGCCGCTCCCTCCGTCCAACGAGCGGCGATGAGATCGGCGTTACTGGATAATTCTCGTTCCATCTCTCGTCCCCTGCCATTGCAACTGGACGGTGCCTGTATGTAAACCGTTCCTTTTGTCGGATCGGTACTTGCCACACCGTTATCAATCGGCACCGTCCTTACATAGACGTGCTCGTTGCCGGCAAAAACCATATCGACTCCCATTTGGTCGAAAAAACGACCCCATCGTGTAAACCCAGACCGCGAAGCCGCACCGGTAATACCGTTAAACCATTGGTAGTGCTGCACCACAAAAATATATTGCGTCGGATTGTTGGCGATCACCTCCGCCATCCACGCTTTCTCCGCGTCCACCGAGGGTTCCTCGGTATTTAACACAAACCATAATGTGTTTGCGTACTTAAACCAATAGACAACCCCCATTTGATTGCCATAGCCATTCAAAGGATTATTATGCGCGAGCCGAAAATAATGTCTCGAATTTTTCGTGTTTGTTCGATCCATGTGATCATGATTGCCATTCGTGTTCACCCACATCAATTGTTGAAACGGGGTTGTCGCAAAAGTCTGCCGCCAATCCAAATAGGTGCCTCCATGAGCGATTTTATCACCGGTCGATAAAACAAAATCAATCCCAGGATCAATGGCAACCAATTGATTCACCATGTTCATGGCTCCCGTTAACCGGGTCGGTAACGGATGATAGGCATGAAAATCGCTGATCCACGCAAAACTGTATTCGTCGGCTCCGGCGGTCCTGAAATAGTGAACATCACTGAAAACGTCCTTGCCGACTCTGTACATGTACTCAGTATCAGGTTCAAGACCACTCAGTTCCACTCCGTAATCGTGATAGTTTACGGTTTGCGTGACAGTCTCATTCACGCCGTTTTGGCGGATGACACCGGTGATGCCGTTCCATGCCGTCGCAAGTTCAAACTCGCTGGTCACTTTCTTGGCGTTTGCCCAATTTGTATCGCTCTTCTTCGTGTAGAGAAGATGACTCCCCAAAACGCCTTCATCCGTGTGCCAACTGATTCTCATCTGGGTACTGGCATCTTCTCCCGGATTAGTAATGATCGTGTATGCGTCTGGTTCCGCCGCTTGAACGGAAACATGTAATACCGTGACCGCTAAAAACAATCCGAATAATGAAACTAAATATTTTTTCATTCCTTCCTCTTGAAGAGAGACCCGGTGCGGGTCATTTCTCGGCTTGCGCCCCCCGCGCATCCACCCCGCCCGTACAGAATAGTGCTACCACACCACCTTGTCGGAAATGTTGCCGCATCGTATACGACTTCTATCTCCGACCTTCTATCTCCAATCTCCGACATTCTTCCTCACACCAAATCGGCTAACACAAACAAGTACTTGCCGGTGGTATGTCCCCAAATTTCTTTATAGACATAACCATTGATCGTGGGCCAATAGGGTAAATCCTCGCGTCCCCTTGTCTGGATGCCGACGGGCAGCGAACCTACGATCTGTCGTGAAAAAGCGACATAGAGTGGATGATAATTATGCCCTTCGCCGTACATGGTGGAGGATGCAAAAGGATTCTTTCCCAACACCCATTCGATCTGATCCATCGCCACTTGCAGGAGATTCTTGTCGTGTAATGCCCGACCCACAATCGACACAGCCTTCGCTTTGCTCAGCAAGGTTGCATGATAACCTCGCCGCTGAATGGCGACAGGAAGGACACGCAAGTAAGCATTTTCACCGAGCTTAATTCCCGTCTTGATCTGTTCCTGCAATTCACCATTCGCCCATTCCAACGTGCCAAAACTGGAAGGAATAGTGAAACGTTCCATATTCAGTTTATCGAGTTCATAGACGTGAGCAGGCAAGAGGTTATACAAATAGGCGAGTTCGCAGGTCTTTTGTACATATTCTCTATACAATTCCAAACCCGCTTTCCATTGGGGTCGATCAGGATGATGGGGAATCAATTCGTACAAACGCGCCAAGCCCTGAAGCGGAGATTGTTCGTGCCCACGATGTTCATACGTGAGCGTTTTTGTATGCGCAGGATTTTCGTAGAAGAACCCGCGAATAGGGATCTTCCAATTGGGGTAATCGCTCTTTTGGCAGGCTAAAATCGTTTTCGCCAATGCTGCTCCGATCGTTGCGTATTCTGCTTTTCCGGTGAGCGCGTACAGTTCGGCGGCGGCAAAAGCACCGGCTCCGCACACTTGCGAGTCGACGTTCGATCCCCAGCGGACGGTAAAGATTCCTTTTTCATAGCCATCTTTCGCGAACAAGAAATCTTCTTCAGCGGATCGCAAGCACCAATCGGCAAAAACCGGGTCCACTTCCTGATAAGCGCGGGCTGCCACTGCGCACGCGCACGATGCCAGAAAGTTCTCAAAGGGTCCATTCTCCGCCGGATTCTGCCTGACGGTATCGTCGTCGTGTTGGAGAACATTGTCGAGCCACCGCCTGTAACTGACCCTTAAGGCACGAAAACCATCTCCGAAACGAGTCCGCTGTAGCCATGCAATTCCCACCTTCCCCTCCTCCAAAAGACGCTCGTAAAGCATCTTGTCTCTGTCTTTCACGCGAATCGCCAATTCCAACATGGACTGCGCAATTTCCGCCGTAGGGATCTCAAATTGCGACAAATCGCCTGCATCATGCCAACCGCCGAAGTTCGGAACGGATGCTTGCGTTGCCGGATGAACAGTCCTGCTATTCAAATGACAGGCACTGTGAACTCCGGGAACATCTTCGCCGCATCTTAACTGACGCATAAAGTTAATGCTCTTCCAGATGGAACTGTCAAGAGCCTGTCCGTCAATCCAAAAGGGTCTGGTTCGGCGCTGATCGACCTTGAGAAAATATTCGCCGGGAGTGTTGTAATCGGAAAAATCCAATTCGTGGAACATGCCGGAATCATGGGCGACTTCACGAACTTGGTTTTCAAAGACCACTCTGTTTTCCAAATTACAGAGGCTAAATTTTTTGTCCTTGATGTTTTGAGCGAGGGCAATTTTTTTCATGCCGGGCAAATATCCGCTATGGCAAAAAGCGATTCTGTCCTTAAGTTCCCAGCCCAAGTCATCGTCGGCTTCGACTTTTTCCGCCCGAATATCGCCAAGGTACAATTTCATGGTCGGCACGGCTTCCGGCGGACAACCCGGAAAATGGGCGGTGATCCCCATCCGTTGTACGGCATCGCGTTCAACGTCGGCAACTTCGAAAGTCAAGTGATTCCAAGTGTTCGGGATCAAACTCGGATAGTGGGAAACTGCTTTGCCGGAATTACCGAAGGAAACCGGAAGGTACAAGTTCTGAAGACCGGCGACTTCAAGGTAAACCCATAACGAGATACGGTTGTAAGCGGACAAATCCACGGTATCAAACGAGACATCAAAGCGGGCACCTGACCACGGTTGGACACCTTCGACTTTTAGACTTGTCGTCAAGACGACGCAATTTTTCCCCTGATGCGTTATTTCGCTTGAAACATCCATAGTGGCTCGTCCTGTCACTCTGACATGTTCTGTATCGCCAGCGGAATACAACGTGCGAAAATCTTCCACCTTTTTGTTCCGCCATCGGGTTTCTGCACAGTCGTTGATATCGAACGAAATATCTTTGCGTGCGTAAAAACTTTCTTCGAGGATTCGTTTGAGGCTTGGCGGCGTGGAGTGTTTTGCGGTCTCGTTGCCTGTAGCACTTGCCGGAAGGGTACCCCCTATCCCCCCCGCGAGTCCTCCCGTGATCCCCAGAGCCGATGACCCCAAAAATTGCCGCCGACTCCAACCGCTTGAATTGTTCTTCTTGTTTGTCGTCATAAAAGATAAGTGTCAATGTGTATCACTCGTTCGGTTGCCCACAGCAGAACCGAACGCCGCCGCGTCAGTCGTTTACCATCCTACCCCTTTGCATGGCAAATGTCAATAGGTTTGTTCTGTCATCCGCTCATTTGCGAAACGGGGCGAACGGCGAATGGGACGGTTGAATGGAGGTGGCAATTGTGATATACTTTGTTTGGGTTGTTGGAGGAGATAGACCCGAATCGGGTCATTTTTCGGCTACGCCCCCGCGCAGCCGCCCTCCGTTGTCGGGCGAAAAGACTCGGCAACCGGAATTTCAAACCGGCTTCAGTATAAAGATATGAAACGACTTCTTTTTCCTGTTCTATTTTTTGTTTTAGGTACAGTGATCGTCCCGGCGGAAACGGTCATTCGTGTCAACGAGATGGGCTATTATCCTGTTTCGGTCAAAATTGCTATGCTCTTGAGTGATGAGCAACAAGATGTCAAAACATTTCAATTGGTCAATTTAGACACGGGCGCCGTTGTCTTTGAAGGCGTACCAGAGGCGGTGGCAGATGCTTCTGTTTGGGGCAAGCAAGCGGTACGCCGATTGCGGTTTACGTCTGTCGAAAAATCTGGCAAATACGTGATCCGAGCAGCGGGAGTCGAGTCGCCTGTTGTTCTTATCGGGAACGATGCGCATAAAGACTTGAAGAACTGGCACAAAGCGATTCAGGACAGGTACGGTGTCGTCGTCCGATTCAATCCTGAACATAAAACAGTGTACTTGATATTCACCGCGCATAGCGATTTGTATGATGGTAAACATGTCATTGCCGACACTCTCAAAGCGGAACAGGTACCCGGATCATTTTTTTTCACAGGGGCATTTTTTGCCGACCCGCAGCATCGGGACTGGATTCGCCGATTGATTGATGAAGGACACTATCTTGGTGCCCATTCAGACCAGCATTTGCTTTATGCCGATTGGAATGACCGTTCAAAAACTCTTGTGACAAGGCAGGAGTGCCTTGATGACCTTAAAGCAAATTTTGAAAAAATGCTTCCTTTCGGTCTGACTCGAACTGCCAACCGGATTTATGTACCGCCATACGAATACTACAACGATGACAGCGTTTTTTGGTGTGAAGAATTTGGATTACGGAACATCAATTTCACTCCTCGCTCGGTCACGTTCTTTGATTTCACCACTCCCGAGATGCGCAACTACAAATCGAGCGAGACGATTTTCAACGAATTGAAAGCGTTTGAAGCGTCCGAAGCAAACGGTCTGAATGGTGCGATACTGCTGATCCACGTCGGTACATCCCCTGACCGGAAGGACAAGTTTTACAACGATTTGCCTGAAGTGATCCGCTGGATGAAGCAAAAAGGCTATTCGTTTGGTCGAGTGGACGAGCCGTTGTAGCGGATATTCCCAGTAGCGGATGTTCCCAAAGAATTCGCCCACAAATTTGCTGCACCATTCACAGTATCCGCCCGTACTCCAAAATGATAGCACCGAATGCGACGTGTGTCCCTAACCCTACTCCGCCAAATGAAGATCGTGGGTTTGATTTTTGTCGGTGCCAACGGTAATGGTGATCTGCGGATCCCTAGAAAATTTTTCTGGTATAAGGAGAATTTTCTCGGTTTGTGCCATTTCCATTTCCGTGATCGTTTTCAAGTTCACATCTTCCCCCGTTGCCTTGTGAACATGTTTGAAGGAACTAATCGATACTTGATACGTTCCTTCAAACAATCCCGAATCGCGTGTCAGCGAATAAGTGCCGTTGGATTGTATGTGGGCAACTCCGCCGCCACGCCATTCGTTCGTCATCCTATCCCTTGGCACAGCAAAAGTCAACAGGTTTGTTCCGTCATCCGCACGCGGTTAACACTGTACCGCAATCGCGTGGGAGACAAAACTTCACCTTATTTTTCTGGAAAAACTATCTCAGTAGCCCGGCGACACTCCCCTCACAAACCTCATTGCCTTATGCGCACTTTGGCGCGACATGCCGCACAAAAGCGAAATGAAGTCATGAGGTCAGATTTCAGAAGATGCCTGATGCTACTGTTGTTTTGTTCGAGGAAATGAGGTGAAAATGAGGTTGAAAATTCCAAACACTACACGGATTTCTACTGTGTGTAATATCTCGGGCATAAATAGTGAAGGTATTTTTTCGACTGCTTTACTGCGCTGTTGTGCTAACAACACAAACAAGCACCAGCGGAATGCCGCCCGCTGTTCCGCCGTCAGCGTGGTGGTTCCGTATTGGGCACGTAGGACGTTTCGATATTGTAATCGAACACGTTCTTTTTGCCCCCGACGGCTTCGAATTCTATTGTGCTATTCTCGTTAAAATCTGGTGGGAGCAACGAGACGTAATAACCTACTTTAACACCTTCCCCCACATCAGCATTCTTGGCATATTCAGGGTCAATAGGCTTATTCGTCCGTTTGTCATACTCTGCCATCGCAGAAAATTTCACCCGATATTTTCCGGGTTTGAGACCGTCCTGCATAGTACACTTAAACTTACCGGTAGTCGGATCAATCGGTGCTCTGGAAGGCCCCGCTGATGGGTCATCAACAGACACAAAGGCAATGTCGTACGAGCCAGAAACGCCAAACGGACTGCCATTAAACGTAACCGTGCCGCTGACATCCAAGCGACCCTCTGGATTGCCTTGTTTAGAACAACCGGCGAGACAGGGAAAAACACACAAGAGAACCAGCAAAAAACGAATGAATTTCATGAAAAAACCTTTCTGGATAATGAGTGAAAAATTGGATAGACCGTAGCGCACCACAAGTGCTTTGCCTTCTCCCAGAGGGGAGTGAGGAGGGAGCTATGTAAAGACATGCCCCCTCACCCCAACCCGGGTACCTCCCCGCGAGAGAGGGAACGATGTTTTACTCCGCCGAAAAAAACCTACTGAACAGAGACCGACTCACCGCTTGCACCACACCCCAGCGCACGCCAAACATTGCGGGAAATGGTGTTGCTGAAAAAACGTACGGAGCCATCCCCCATGGACGCATTAACACCGCCCGAATGAGTGCTTCGAGCGAAAAATGCGTATATGTACCCATGGTATGCCGTTATTGCTGTTCCATTCATCCACTTCCAACCTTCGCATGGAGTCACGGGGTGATCACGTTCAAAATGGCAGTAAACGTTGCTTATCCCAGTGAGATCAAAATTCCGGGTGTTGGGTTCCCAATAGGTGCTGAAAAACGCACCCATAGGACCAGTAAAAGTATTACCGCGACCATCATTGGTCGTGGCGTGTCTTTCGGTATTGCTTGCTGTCTGAATCGTTTCGCTGAACATCAGAGTATTAGATAATCCATCCGATATTGCCCCTATAGGAACCCCTCTGTTCTCATTGAATCTGCCAGTAAGTGTCAGCGTACCAAACATTGAGCCTCTTTCGTCAAGGGTATCATAACCAGCAGGGTTGGGTGCCCATGGCGGGGAACCCGTATGAAAGCGATTAACTCTGCCATGGTCAGCACCGGGTCCCGATGCGCCTTGTAAGACAAATCCTGCGGCAATAGTATCACTATCAACCATGCCATCGCCGTTAACGGCAGTTTGTCCGACACACGCCAAATAACTGACTTTGGGGTAAACTGCCTGCGCGCCGTCAACATTCATGACGTTAATACGTCCTTTTTCTCTGCCACTACTCGGACAAGAGTAACAATTAACGCTACTGTCGCGCCACGCCCGAATGGTTGGAGCGTTGCAATAGTGCCCCCGCACATAGTTTTCTCCCGCCGGGACCGTCGTCCCCTCATACCTGACGTTCATCTGTGAATAGAGAGCCTGCTGTTCGATGTATGGAAGAATGAAGGAACTCCAACTCATATACCACGTCCCACGGGCTCCGATGGGCATGGTCTCGTCTTTTACATCCACATGGACATGGCATGCCAAGGATATTTGCTTCAAGTTGTTGGTGCAGGTCATCCGTCTTGCGGCTTCGCGGGCTGCCTGAACGGCGGGTAAAAGAAGGGCGATTAACATTCCGATAATCGCAATGACGACAAGAAGTTCAACGAGTGTAAAGGCGTTGCCGCGTCGTAAGTCCTTGCGAGTTAAGGACTTACGCTGCCCCCCCCCCCCCCCCCGGGGGGGGTGAAAAAAAAGGGGTTTTTTTAGGGTTTATTTCTTTTTTTTTTTGGTTTTTTTTAACGCCTCCATCGGGGGGGGGGGGGGCAGGGTAATTCTTTAACCCCCAAGGCTTTAGGGGGCGGAAACGCTTTTCCACCGTTTAAATTTTTTTTCTTTCTTCCGTTTTTCGGAATGTAAACCCCCCTTTTTTTCCCCCCCG
>Ga0123353_10018842_pt1 | contig 10227 bp, 11 predicted proteins | sample TergutLab28metaG_3_FD_92763 | JGI IMG/M metagenome (GOLD analysis project Ga0123353, IMG submission 92763) | Labiotermes labralis P3 segment gut microbial communities from Petit-Saut dam, French Guiana - Lab288 P3 | ecosystem: Host-associated > Arthropoda: Insects > Digestive system > Gut ...
GGTGTTGACAATGGACATCTATCATGATTCGGATGCGGACCTGAACGTCCTGAAAGGCAAGAAGATCGCGGTGCTGGGATACGGCGCACAAGGGAGAGCGCAGGCGCTCTGCCTTCATGATTCGGGATTGGATGTCACCGTGGGTGTAAGGAAGAACGGACCGTCATGGAACAAAGTGAAAGAGGATGGTCTCAAGGTCTCGGAGATACCGGCGGCCGTTAAGGATGCGGACGTCGTCATGATGCTCCTTCCCGATGAGGTCCAACCGGATCTGTACAAAGAGATCGTAGAACCGAACATGAAGAAAGGTGCGGCACTGGAATTCGCTCATGGTTTTTCAATAACGTACGGGCTGATCAAACCTCCCGAAGGGATAGACGTCATAATGATGGCTCCTAAATCACCGGGCGATATGGAGAGGATCGCATACCTGGAAGGGTTCGGAGTTCCGGCGTTGATATCGATACACAAGGACAGCACCGGTAACGCAAAGAAAATAGCGCTTGCCCTTGCCAAAGGGATAGGATCCACGAGAGCAGGGGTCTTCGAAACGTCGTTCGATTTCGAAACGAAATCCGATCTGTTCGGAGAACAGGCGGTCCTTTGCGGCGGCGTCACAGCGTTGATCAAAGCAGGATATGATACATTGCGTGAAGGCGGATACCCTCCGGAGATCGCTTACTTTGAAGTGCTGCACGAAGTGAAATTGATCGTCGACCTCATACAGGCCGGCGGTTTCTCGAAGATGTGGCATGTTGTTTCCAACACCGCAGAATACGGCGGTCTTACGAGACGCGATCGAGTAATAACAGAAGAGTCGAAGAAGGGCATGAAGTCGATACTTGCTGACATCGAATCCGGAAAATTCAAGGACGATTGGCGCGCCGAGTGGAAGAACGGTCTTAAGGAACTTAAGAGGATGGAATCCGAAGATACATCACTTGAGCTTGAAACGGTCGGCAAAGAGATAAGGGCGCTCTTCGAAAGAAAGAGATGAATCCCGTGAACCGTATCTCCGTAAGGACCAGGTCCGGCGAATGGACCGCTGAATTGGACAAGTCCGATATATCCAATGAGATATGGCTATCGCTGCCTTTCAGCGCCGATATCAATATGCTGGGTTCTCAGATCTATTTCCTGATGCCGACGGAAACGAAAGTTAAAGGTAACGCTACGATATTCAACGTCGGAGATATCGCATACTGGCCGGAAGCCGATGCATTGTGCATATTCTTCGGTCCGACGCCGATCAGCGGCGATGATGGTAAACCCGTCGCGTCATTCCCGATGAAGAAGATAGGGAATGTGATAGGCGACTGTTCGGGAATGGAGATGTCCGGCGATCGAATGAGAATAACAATGGAACGTTCCTTTTAATTGCCGACGAGTTCGGCACCCGAGAAACTCATCGTCGGTACAGTTACACAACCCACATTCTTTGCGTTGTTTCCCACGAGTTGAATGTTCTTCAGCGCATCGAACATGTTCCCCATCAGAAGGGCGTTGTTCACAACGCCAACGATCTTACCGTTCCGTATCATATGACCGCAACGCACCTCGAGTCCGAACCTTCCGGTGAGCGGATCGGCCTCCGGCCATGCGAACTTCTCAACAAGTATTCCGCTGTCCGTCTGTGCGATGATATCCTCTTGCGTGTATCTTCCGGGAGATACGATCATGTTCATCGGTTTTATTGAGACCGCCGCGTTATAGATGTTCTGAGGATCCGTCTCGTCCCTTCGTATACCGTTACCTGTGCTTTCACCGATGAAGCTGTCGCGTATGAACGACTTCAGAATACCGTTGTCGACCAACACCTTTCTCTGCGCCGGCGTTCCTTCGTCGTCGAACTGCGAACATAACGGACCGGGAACGGACGGGTCGTCGGTTATCGTTAAGCGATCCGATGCAACCGTTTTCCCGAGCATCTCGGTCCACGCGCTCTGTTGGTAGAACACATTCTCTCCGTTGAGAGCGGAACCTGCGGACGACATAATCATATCTCCGAGTTCACAAGGAGGAAGGATCATTGTCATCGTTTCTTTGCCTTTGAACGATCCCGCCGATGCGGACGCTCTTGCTTTTCTATCGAGCTCTTGACCGATGAGTTCAGGATCTATTGACAAAGAGACACCATGCACGGATTCGGTACCTTCGCCGTTCCTCGTGCCTCTGAACATTGACGTGAAGTGGCCGTACATCATTGTTCCGTTGTGCGTGGTGAGAACATCGTTGCTGTTGGCAACGGCCGATTCCACCACGGCAAGCCTGAGAAGACCTCGGGGTATCTCAGATCCGCATGAACCTATTATCTGCGACAGTATATCTTTCAATTCGCCGTCCGCCGCATTCTCGATCCTCTTGTCGAAGATGCCGTTCACCTCTATCGAAGGCTTGGAAGGCATCGGATAACCTTTGAATCCGTTATTCTCAGGAGAGAATGATGACATTTTTATTGCGGTCTTGACGCAGGATGCTGCGGAATCCTTATCGCTTAACGTTACGCAAGCCCTTCCCAATTTATTGTTCAGTGCAACTCTTACAGACATTCCCGAATCAATTTTTGATTCAATGTTGCTGATCTTACCGCCGTCGATGTATGCGGAATGTGTGACGCTTCTTACGACGTACGATTCGGCGTGGTCCATACCCTTCGCGAATTTCAGGGATCCGATCGCGATATCTTCAACGTTCATGTCATCCGCCCCCGACGATTATCGTTGAACGGCAGTACGGTCCTCCGGATGATACGTTCACCCAATCCTCGATGCCTTTGCCGCACATACCTCCGTCGAATATGACGTTCTTCGTAGCGGCGTCCGTTGTCCTCAGTATCTCGAGAGCACGGCCGGTGAGTGTGAATGAGCGGAGCATATCCGTTATCTTCCCGTTCTCTATCAGGAACCCGCGCAGCACTTTAGCTTCGAATCCTCCGCCCACCGGATCTTCCATACCATTGACCATCTTGTCACACAATAGACCATATTTCGTGTCGGCTATGAGATCATCCAGTGTTCTGTCACCGGGACCGAAGAAAGTGTTCGTCATTCTCGACCACACTCTCTTCCCGAAGTTCTCCGCCCTTCCGTTGCCCGTTGGCTTTACACCCATCAGGGAAGCGCTCTCGAGTGTGTGCATATATCCTTTGTACACACCGCGTTCGATTATCGCGGTGCGTGATGCCTGCGTCCCCTCATCATCGTAAAGTATCGTTCCGTGCGCTTTGGGGACGGTGCCGTCGTCGTACATCGATATCACCGGCGACGCAACTTCCTTACCGACGGCGTCGGTGAGGAACGATCTTCTCTTTACGATCTCGTCGGCTTCGGATGCATGACCCATGACCTCATGCGCCAGTAACCCCGAAACGGTCGGATCTGTTATGACGGTAAGCGATCCGCTCGGTGCGCGCTTTGCTTTCAGCAGGAGTACAGCTTCCTTTGCCGTTTCTCTTCCTAATTTCTCGATATCAAGATCTTTAACGAGTTCGAATCCGCACGTTCCGTCCGGGCCGTCGTAGTAACGTTCCATTTGTTCCCCGTCGGATGCGATGCTCATCGCTCTGAATCTTACTCGAACTTCTTCCCACTCCATCTCCGATCCTGCGGAATTGACCAAAACGTTCCGTCTGATATCCTCGCTGTAGCTTCCCACACGGTTGAGGACATTGTCGCAGATCTGCGACGAATCAAGATCAAGGACCGCGTTAACTTTCTCATCCATGTCCACGTTCGCGGGATGGATCTTCAAGTGTTGCAGCTTCTTCACTTTCAGTGGTTTGACGTTAAGATCCATGCGCCCTTTCGGGGCGCCTGATGCATTTCGCACGGCTGCAGCCGCCGCGTCGTCAATGTCTTCCTCGCTGAACGAAGTTGATGTGTAGTACCCCCATCTGCCGTCGATCCATGCGCGTAAACACACACCGCCCATCGTCTTATCGGAAAGGTGGCGTACATCACCGTTCACCGATTGGATGCCCACGCTCTTCACTATCTGCGACCTTGCGTCACAGAACTCGGCACCGAGTTTTTCCATTCTTTTTATCGTTTTGGAGAGTATGTGATGCATCAGATCACCGTATACGTCTCATCGAATTCCGTCAGTTCTTTGAAACCGTCATCGGTTATCAGGACGGTATCTTCAATTCTTATCCCGCCGATCCCGGGAAGGTATATCCCGGGTTCCGCGGATACGACCATCCCCGTTCTGAATGTTTCCTCCGACTTGGAGGAGACGGACGGATCCTCGTGCACGCTCATACCGATCCCGTGGCCGAATGAGTGTATGAACTTCCCTTTGAATTCGCTTGCGTCTATTATCTCACGAGCGGCGTTATCAGCGTTCCTGACCGGCGCGCCGTTCTTCATCTCGGCCATTCCGGCGTTCTTCGCTCTCAGAACGACGTCATATGCTCTTCTGAGGATATCTTCGGGCTCGCGGAAGAACACGGTCCTTGTGAGGTCTGAGGAATACATCCCGTACCTGGAACCGAAATCGAATAATGCGACGTCTCCCTTCTTCAAAGCACGTTCGGAAGGCGAGTGATGCGGTTCTGCGGAATTCTCACCGAATGCGGATATCGTATCGAATGCGTTTCCGCTTCCGTTGTTAATTCTCATGAATGAGTCGATCTCCCACGCCATTTCCTTTTCCGTGATGCCGTTACGGAGCATCTCCGGTATCTTCGACGCAGCCTTCGACGAAATGTCGCATGCTTTTTTGATATCTGCAATTTCCTTTTTGTCTTTGATGACGGTGACCTCGGAGATCTTCGCTGAAACATCGATCAATTCCGCATTCGTTATCTTTTTGATGTATTCCGATGTGTTGTACGTAAGCGTGCGTCCGCAGACGCCTATCTTCTTACATCCTTTCAGAAGTTCCTTCACTACGGAATCACGTTCGTCACGCGTCCCGTACGTGTGAACGTTGCCGAGACCTTTGCGTGCGGTGGCCTCCTCAAGCTGTCCCGTAGCGATATCAAGCGATCCGTCCTTTGATATCAATGCGAAAGAACCTTCGAACGTTCCGGATGTCTGTTCGGTCACGTACCAGAAAAGGGAGTCCAGGAATGGTGACGTACCGTTGGCGATGATCACCGCATCAACGTCGGTACAGTTCAACGCTATCCTTTTCGATCTGGACATGGACATCAGATGCCTACCCATTCGTTACGTATTATACGCTTAAGAGCGGATATCGCAGACATCGCAGCAAGGTAACTCGTTGAAGGGTTATCCGGAGAAGGAACGTTATTCGTTTTAGATACCATTTCTCCGAACTCACCGCTCAGCGTAAGCTCATGCGAGTTGGAATGTGTCCCGGGATCGTATACCACTTTCACTTTCGTCCTGTCGAACCCTATTCCCATTATACTTACGGTTGCGGCGACGTTCATGTTCTTCGGGAACAACTTAACGGCTTCCCTGGCATTGCCTTCGTATATCGTGGTCGGTTCTTTGATCTTACTTATGTCTATTTTCCTCTCGTCAAGGTACGGAGCACCGACAAGGCTGCTGTATCCTTTCGTTGTCGTTAATTTGACTTCGTCTATGCGGCCTATGGCCGCCGAACTGAGACCGTCGGTACCGCATATCGCTCCCGACGGCACAAGAATACGCGCGCCCGTGCCCCGTGCGGTATCGTACACCGAGTTTCGATAATCGTCATCTACAAGCGCACCCACGGACATCGTCATTATATCGACGCCCCTTCCGACCACCTTCGGTATCAGTGCTTTGGCGGCGGCCTGATTGGCCGCCTCTATGACCAGGTCGCAGTGATACAATTCCTCTTCGATCGATCGGACGGCTATAGCTTTCTTCAATTCGGACGCAAGCTGTTCCGCAGCCTTTCCGTTGAGATCGAGAAGATACATCCTCTTGACCTCGGTCATTGCATCAGCGGCCTCCGCCAACTTCCTTCCTATTGAACCGCAACCAACGATAGCCAAGCGCATATTGCGCTAATACGACAATCAAGGTATTAATACATTATTTTCTTGCGCGCGGCCGTTCGAACAGCAAGCGCATCGACTGTGCACAAAAGTCCGTTCCGCGTTCCGATCACGGAACCCGCCCTCGAACCGGCGAGTCTAGATCCGACATACAGGTTTTTAAAAAAATAGGTAAGTGGTTTGATTATGCCAAATTGTCATACAATACTTCTTCGATGCTCGCAAACAGAGCGTTGAGTTCGGCAGAACTCAGATTGATGGCGTAATTGACCCAACCATAGACGTTCATGTATTGGAACACATAAAGGTGTGTGGCGTCAGGGTAATATCTGATACATTGATCGAACGCTCCGCTTATGTCCGAGGTACTTGTGGCTTTTGCCTTTTTCACAGAGAACGCATCCTGTGCACCTTCAACCGAGCCAAAGACATACAAGCTGACCTGGAACATATTCACCAGCGTCCCTCCGTCCTTATGGAACACCATAGTACACCAATCTGCGTCATTAGGCTCCCCTATCCAAGGTCCGATCATACCCGATTCAGAAGAGCTCCACCCCGAAAGTTTGATTTCGTAACCCATGTCAATCGATCGGACCCTATATGTTTCATCACCGGTATCATCCGATTCGTCATTGCCCGAAAAATCTACAAACATTACTGCCAATGCAACGACAGCGACCACCGCTACCGCTATTCCCGCAATTATCCCCTTTCCCAATAATATGCCTCCTTGTTGCCGAGGTGATACGTTGTGGTTTGTGATAAACGTTTCCCTGCTTTCGTGCGCCCGTCACCTTGCATTATGGCATCTGGAAGAAAGGAAATGTCGGGTATGCACTTCAACAATCGAACGGTAAGGACTTCAGGTGCAAAGCCGAGTGAATCAATGGGCATATATAACACCGGAACGGTAACACGCAGCAACAGGTGAACGAACTGCCTTACGAGACGTTGGAACATACGGCGGACATACTTGTCAGATGTACCGGGAACACGTTGAAAGAATGCTTCGAAAGTTCAGCGTATGCATTATTCGATCAGATGATCGATATACGTTCCGTGGAAAGTAAAATGAGGTATAGGTTCGAAATACAAGGCGATACATCAGAGGACAGGTTATTCGCATTCCTATCCGAACTCTTATTCATCATGGATTCCGAATCCGTTGTAATGGCGTCGTTCAATGTCGATCTCGTCGGCAATAAAGTGATATGCGAAGCGTACGGAGAACCCCTTGACAACGTGAAACATAAACCGAAAGCGGAGATCAAGGCGATAACGTATCATATGATGTCCGTGGACGAAAACGAACCGTCGGTGACGGTGCTTTTCGATGTATAGTGCTCATATACCTCATATCCCATTGCGTAAAACATGTTGAGACTCGGTTGGTTCTCGTCAGGCAGGGGTCCCGGTTCAAGGGATCTCCTGAGGACCGTCATGGAAAAGAAAGAAAAAGGCGTTCTTGACGTGAACATAGAATTCGTATTCTGTAATTGGGATAACAAGGAAGAACCGAACACCAGGAAGGAGCAGAGAGAGATATTCTTCAACATGGTCCGTGAATACGAGATACCGCTTGTAACGTTATCATGGAAGACGTTCCGTCCCGATATATGGGAGAAGGATCAGGAAACATGGAGGAATGAATACGGAAAGGAGATGAGAAAGGCTCTTTCGGAATATGAGTTCGATATCGGTATACTGGCAGGATACATGTTATGGGTCGATGACGAAACGTGTTCTTCGTACGATCTCATAAATCTGCATCCCGCACTGCCGAACGGCCCGAAGGGGACGTGGCAGGAAGTTATTTGGCAATTGATACGCGATGACGCGAGGGAACACGGGATAATGATACATCTGTGCACGAAAGAATGGGACCGCGGTTCCGCACTCACATACTGCGGATTTCCGATACGCGGAGAAGGATACGATGAACTTTGGAATGGGATGCATGAGAAACTGAAGAAGAAGACGATAGAGCAGATAAAGGCGGAAGAGGGAGAAAAAGAACCGCTGTTCGCGAAGATAAGAGCTAACGGCGCGAAACGTGAGCTTCCGTTGATCGTGTCAACGATACAGCGGTTCGCCGCCGGCGATATTGAGTTAAGAGATCAGAGGCCGTTCTTCAGAGGCAAAGAACTGAACAGTCCGTTCGATCTTTCGAATGATGTTAACGATTCTGTCGGTGAGTGAGATGGAATACAACCATATGGAAGAACTCGGGTTCAGTGAGGATAAGCAGGCACTGTGCACCGTGTCCGGTTTCCTTTCTTCCGGTAATGCGATGAAAAGGATGTGCGACCGTTTCATACGCAACGGCGGAAGGGTGTTTGATGTTCTCACCGCGTACGACAACATACAGTCATACGCCTTGGATCGTGATGACAGGAGTTCCGGGGATTCCGTAAGGACGATGATACCGCTGCTGAAGGCCAACGGCGTGACCGACAGTTCAATGCAGAAGTTCTTCGTTGACAACATAGAAATAATGCCGGGTGCCAATGTGATACACCATATCAACGATACCATGCCGACGGCGATGGTATCGGAATATTATGAGCACCATTCGGTTGCGTTATGCGATTCGCTGAAGTTACCGTCGGATTCGATAAAATGTACCGAAGTATCATTCGACTCGCTGAACATCGATAAACGGGAGGCCGGGATGTTCAGAGGATACGCGTCGGACATATCCAAACTGGACGTCCCGAAGATAACGTCCAACGACGATATGATGTATCTGGACGGTAAGGATCAAGGCATCATAGAGATCATTGAAGAGATACTTGAGAAGATGAACGGTGCCGATATAATGTCACAAGCGGATATCATAGATCCGGTGGGCAGCAGGGATAAGGCTCACGCGGTAATGGATATGAGGCGCAGGACAGGCGTTGACATGGAAAGTACGGCATACGTAGGTAATAACGCGACCGACTATCCTGCAATGGATGTCATACGCAGTAATGAAGGATTATCGTTATCATTCAACGGTGACGGTTATGCGGTCAGAGGTTCCAACGTCGCCGTCATGTCGCCGAATTCGATCGTTGCCGCCGTTATATTATCGGAATTCTACGCCGGCGGGACGGAAGAAGTGTATTCGCTGATATCGTCATGGGATCGTGAAAAACTGGCGAAGAAGGAATTCAGGGACAGGCATCTGATGAATGCGATGCTCAATGCGTTCCCTTCGAAACTTCCGGAAGTGGTTATCGTAGATGACGATAACGTGGACGAAATGATGAAACAGAGCGAACGGTACAGACGCAAGTTGAATGTTTAATCAACACAAAACGGCACAAACGCTCGGATCGGATCCTGTGTTGATCCGTATCAGATGCGATCTAACAGTTCCACAAATTCTATCGCGGCCTCATAGGCTTCGGACGCCTCTTCCTCAAGATAAGAGATATCGGATACCGCGACGAATATCTTATGTCAACGGCATAGGGGGCGAGTATGGCGGCATTCTTAAGTATCTTCTCACGCACATCGCAAGGCGGAAGCATTTTTGACAGTGCCAGAAGGTCGTGTATCTTCGGCGGCACCATTCCCGAGTCGAGCAGTTTGGCCTTTATGCATTTCTCCGCGTACTGCTGCGAATGGAAACACATAGGGCCATACGGCGCATACTCATTCATCCTGCACATATCCATTATCTCCAGATCTTCAGCCGCCCTTTTTCTGAAAGTTTCGGCATCCACTCTGGCATCAGACTGCATAGACGACCTCTCCGGTGCTGAGGATATCCGACATGAACGACATCTTATTGTCCCTGTTCGCTTCGTATTCCTCCGGCGTGACGGCTATTATATCCATAGGTAAGGGTATGTCCAGAAGTTTCATGTGTATTGCCGTTGCCCTGCGGTGATATGAAAGTTCGGTATCCATCACGACGAAGATGTCAAGATCGCTGTCATCCGCGGCGGTACGGTTCGCGACAGAACCGAAAACGACCACCATACGCGGATTGAACTCACTGACTATTCTGTCAACAACCTTATTGACAATGTCATAATCGAACACTTGACCACCATGACTGCATCGCGCTCGGATTTAATAACATTCTCTTTTGACATCGGCGGGTTCACCGACCGAGCGGTTAGTATGTTTCGGCCATTTCGTTGTTTTAGTACGTGGTGCTCACGCCGGGATTTGAACCCGGGTGTCCGCCTCGAAAGGGCGGAATGATTGGCCGCTACACTACGTGAGCCCGAACAGCCCATAATAGAGAGGGTTAATAATTGTTTCCTTCTGAA
>Ga0123353_10018843_pt1 | contig 10227 bp, 6 predicted proteins | sample TergutLab28metaG_3_FD_92763 | JGI IMG/M metagenome (GOLD analysis project Ga0123353, IMG submission 92763) | Labiotermes labralis P3 segment gut microbial communities from Petit-Saut dam, French Guiana - Lab288 P3 | ecosystem: Host-associated > Arthropoda: Insects > Digestive system > Gut ...
ACTCCATCTCACTCCTTTCATCGATAGCCGATTTTCAACACCGCAGTGTTATCAAATAATCTGAAAAATCGATCTCAGTACTGTAGATATCTGTGGGGAAAAGTTAAAATCGAGTATGGAACACGTTTTCGGTTTTTAAGACTCAAGTCTTCCGCGATGTTTACTCAGTGTCGGCTTCTACACAGTTGCCGACGCAGCAACAGCGCTGTGACAACACCACTTTGATTCAAGATAGGTCTGACAAGTGCTACGAAACAATACAGGCTTAACGCTTGCATAAAACAGATAATTTAGTGAAGCTTGTAACTTATTTATTTATTTATTTATAGTTCCTGTAATGACTTTGTCAATAATTCCGGTTAAATAACGTCGATTGATATGATGACAGTTAATAATGTATTGGAAATTATATCGAAGGATGCGGTTGTTGAGGGAAAGAGACCACTAGGGAGACGTAGGCGTAGATGGAAGAATTCTATTAAAAGGTATCTTAAAGAAATTTGTTAGAAGAGCGTGGACTGAATTTATCTGTCTCAGGACAGGGACAGGTGGGGGGGGGGGCTTTTTCATAAAAGAGTAACGAACATTCGGGCTCCATAAAATGCGGGAAATATCAAGACTAGCTGAGGTAGTTCTAGCTTATCAAGAAGGATTCTGCTTCATGGAGTTGGTTAATTATTTAGGAATTGGCTGTAGCATACTTTATGCTTTTTTATTCCAGAAACTTCCTGGAGACACGGAAAAATGCATGGAAAACTCTTAAATATCGGAATCAACTCAAATATTTCCACACGAGATTCGAACAAAACACCTCTCAAACGAAGTTCGGAATCCAACTTACTCAGCGATCTTACATACGATAAGTGAATAAGATTCCATATGATTTTAAGCTACAAATTTACAGAGTGAATTTGTCTCAATGTACATGCTTACGATATCTTAATTTCATGCAACAGCGAAGATTTGGAAAGACACATTCGATTTCACAACAGAACCGGTGATGCCGTCCGAATTGATGTTGGCCATTTGGCTCTAAACTCCTTCACAAACCTATTCGTACACAACAAATGGGAATACAACGTACAGTTAAGCCTATGGGTATGGGACGATAGTGTTACTGTAGTAACTGCGATTAAATTCTGTGCATGCAAGATGGCGTATCTGCATCAAATGACAATCCGCGAACAGCTGTTGCTGCGTCGTCACGTGTTCAGACATGTACGTATACAAACTCCTTTTTAGTCTACAAGCTCTTCTCTATAGTCACGACGCGGGAAGATGTGTCATGCGTGGTAGGGGTTAGGGCTATGGAGTTGGAACACACAATGTCCACTGCTGTGTTCTTTGCCAACTCTCCTGACCTATGTAAACAACGTACAATCGCTTATCGCTGCCGAATGACTTCGCGTGGTTATTTCTATCAATGTTCTAAAACATACACTGGCCAAATGACTGGAGGGGAACACAGAAAATGCGCTGGAGGGAGAGGGTAACAAGTGGCGAGTTAGTCGAAGTAAGCGACTTGTTTCAGGTTGCCTAATTATAGATAACATCCATCAATCACACATCCTCTGCTTCTTTTGTACCTTCTTACATTACTGTGGCATCTATCTTACTGTCATGTATGTACGTGCAAATACACATATACACACACACACACACACACACACACACACAAACATACCGCTTATCGGTTTTTTGGCCTTACTGATTTATGTACTCTCTGACTTCGAACTCGTATGTCACTTTTACGACGATATTGTTATTTTTACTGCAAGCCCGACCTTATTCGAGAATAGCCGGGAAAAGTACCTGACTAATTAACAATTAACTAGTCAGCTTATTGCCTCCAATAAATACAACATTCATGAAGAAGCCCTTTTGAAAACACTCCCGAATCATTGCCTTGTTCAAAAAATCCTACCACAGAATTCTATCCTGATCCATTTGATGTTTGTTTTTTGTTGGACCGTGCATCATTGTGATAACTGAAGAATAAAAACCAACTAGATGCCACTTGTTATTTTATTGTACTTCTTATAGGCTCAACATGTTTCGGGCACTACTATGCCCATCATCAGGAGCTCACGACTATAATGTTCATTACCACATTGGTCGTTTCATTCTTGGTTTGCTGTAGGTTGGAGGTTAGGTGCGGGTAGCCTGGAGTAGACTAAATTCCTCTCCCATTTCAACCTTACTTAATTTAACCATCCTAATAACATTTTGTACAATACATATTATCAAGCTCCTCGTCACGTAATTTTCTTTATCCTCGTCCTAATTCCTGTCTCCTAATATCCAAATATTATCAAAAACACAATGATATCAAACACCACTCTTTGTCAATATCTCAGGAGAAAGACCTAGTTTCACACCCGTACCAAAGAACAGGCAGGTTTTGTCTTTACGATTTCAAACAGAATATAAGGATATGAAATATTTTGAACTAAATAAGAGCAGTTATCCTGCCCTCACTTTCTTCTTGAATGTAATTTTGATCTAATACTGCTGATGCAAATATTTGAAATTTGCCTTAACATTGGGTTAAAGATATCGGTACTTTTTTTGTGTTACTTCGCTTTTAGGCACGTTCGCAAAACTGCTAAGAGCGACTAGTAGCTTGGTCATGTATTTCTCTCTACATGGAACAATTCTTCTCCCACTAGACGGATTTTCATGAAAACTCCTATCGGAATATCTTTCCAAAATCTGTCGAGGATATTCAAGTTTCATTTAAAATCTGACATAATAATGGGTACTTTATATGAAAACCTAATTACATTTAATGTTATGTCTCGACGATTTTTTTTTCAGAGTTAGAAATATTTCATACAAAATTTCTAAGAGAATATCACAGTATTCTCTTCATGTTCAACACTTTTTTCCGAAATTCCCGTCTTTTTGACACAATGAGGAAAAATATGGTAAAACCAGACAGGCCACATGATAATATAGGATAATACGGTACACAAAAATGATGCAAACCGGCTAACTAAGACAATAAATACACACTACTAGTTTTAAACAGCAGTAAGAAATGTTTGTAGCTGGATAACAATGCATTGTCATGGCAATAGTGAACACTCTATTACTGACAGCTACATTTAGGTCAACAACAATAAAAGGAGACGGTATTGTTACGTGTACATGGCAATAATGATAAAGAGAAGGCGTCACAACGCAACTTTGTACGTACATTATATTGTCAATATCCTGGTGACGAAACATAACAAAACACTCAATATTCCGTTCGTTCATTTTTCGTCCAACCCCCATACTAACACGTGTCACAATAAATTACCGAAGTTGATTTATAGGAATAAAGGTTTTAGGGAGACAACATGATTCATGGTTTAAATCACAGTACAAGAATAGTTGCTAGTAACTCGGGCAAATGGAATGAGATGTTATAGTCTGCTTTGAGGTGAAACAAATTGCTGTGCCCAATGCTTGGACTTGGCATCTCATTTCAACATCACAGTGCATTTGATATGAAAAATAAACTAAGAATTCGTAGCCGAATGTTAGTAAAATCCCTCAGTTAACGAAGAAGTTAATTGTAAAAGTAAAGTGCACCCTTGTACAGGCACTGAGGCTCTGTACAGGCCCATAGAGGGAGTACAGGTATAGCTCTACTCTTTCCTGACCACGGCACTAGAAGAGAGTGAGGGGTCAGCTTCACGTCTCGGCCGCTTTTTACCCCCGGGAAAGACCCGGTACCCATTGTACAGGAGACTGGGTGGGCCCCAGGGCCGGTCTGGACATGTTCGGAAAATCTCGCTCCTACCGGAGTTCCATCCCCGGACCGTCCAGCCCGTAGCCAGTCGCTATACCAACTGAGCTACCGGGCCCACTGAGGAAGAAGGCGTTGTCAGATTTTTCACACTGTAACACGATATATCTTGGCTAGCACCTGGCACAGAAATGGCTAACAAACACCGTTTACAGCACTCACAACAGCACGCATACTCAGAAGTAAACTGAGTAAATATCTATCTACAATTTGTATAAGCATCATACTTCCTATCAAAATGAAACTGATGTCGTTGTGGTTGAACTGCAAATTGCCTGAGGATATCCTCAGCCGTACTTTCCCTCAAAGTGTAAAGACCAAAGCCTATAAATCTTTAATGTTGCCTGGTGTTTTTTCTTCGTGGAGCAACTATGCTTAAGGAAATATACAGATTTAAGGTATGGGTGTAAAAATTATCCAGAGATCTAAGAACCATCTCAAAATTCTAGGCGGCGCCAGAAAGCTGTCATAAGGCAAGAGCTTTTCGGAGGACCCACGAAATATTCAGTGTGAAAGTAAACAATTTTATTCGTTATGGCGACGAGACGTCCGGAATTTTCTCATCTCCTACTATGAAGGCACTTAAAAACAAAGACATAACAGGAATATTAGAACTTGGAAGGGGAGTCAGTAACATGGTAGTGTTATATAACGTAATTAATGCTTTGTAAACTGTGACGTCAGCTAACCTGAACAGAAGTACAAAATTAATAATGATAATTTTAGTCGAAAGATACAGGCTATGAGCATCAATGGTGGTACGTACTGGATTCAACTGGCTCAATTTAGTGTCAGGTGTCTTGGGTTATGTAGGTCACGACGGCATAGAAAGAGGTGTATTTCTTGCCCATCTGAGCAATCATCATCTGAAGAAGAGTTCTTTCGTAAATTGAATTACTGCCGCGCCTAGCCAGACGCGAAGGTGAACACCTACCATCTTCAGGGGAAAGGAAGCATATCCTTCCGAAATGTCCGTAACCATCAAAATATGCCTGCTCTATCAAACACAAAGATTATAATTCTTTATATAATCCACTTATCTCTTTTGCGACGTAAAACATGACAACAGGATGTCTTAACCCTTCATGTTATTATATGTAAAAATGCTTTAACTTTCCAAAACTCCTTATTCTGCCCACACAGTCTGTTTAGGTGTTGTTTGTATTTCTCACAACAAACAGGGATAATTTTTTAAGCAACATTAACCGCCTGATCTTTGTAACAGAAAAGGACAGTGTTCTCTGTGAGGAATAAACTGAACATGTGAGTAAACTAGACAGATTTCAGGCTTCAAACGGGTTAAAAATAAAGTCCATAGGGAACATAACCGATGACAATATACTTTCTGAAATACAATGAAACGTTCCTGTACCAGAATCGCCAGGAACCGCAATTTTTTCCTCAGCAGGCAGGTTCCTTTTCGTGCAGGTACATGAAGTCTTAATCCTCGGTATTCAACATTCTGCGGACTGTAAAGGTTTTCCGTTAAAGACAGGTTTCTGTTACGCCCATATTCCTTTTAATGCAAGTTTCACTGCTTATACAACGAATGTTGGACTTAAAAGCAGTATTTCTTTCGTGAAGTATCTGTCCTTCAATTTGTACTTGACACAGCAATTTGCTGGCGCTTTAGAATTCTAATTACTATGTATGAAATATCGGCCACATTATTTTCATCTTGTTTGAATACTTAACAAGGCTGATGACTGTAGCCGGACCTTGCGCTGTGTTTCCTAAACAGAAGAGTTCGTATGTCACTGCAATCTGTCACCTGTCACAACAAGTATTCCCTTCCGTGGAGACAACGGATATTCTGAGCCGGTTGTTATGTTGCGCTCAGGCAGCAGTAAGGCCAGGGTCACAGAGTGCTCGTTTCACATACCACAGTAACAGACACCGTCCCATTCTGTAACGCTGTTCTTTAGAATTGGCCATCCAGATGTCTCTGAAGTCAGCTAGAATTATTGGCGTCTACCTTGCTCCTTTCGCATGCAGCAACGTTTGTACTGTTCCACAGCCCTGTTTCGCCGGTTTGGTTAGGGTACAGAATTAATCTCGAATCTCCAGGAAGGACAAAATTAGGAATGCCGTTATTAAACAAAAAATGAATGTAGCAAGGTCTCTTTTAGACGATATTAAAACCAACTTCAATGGTATGGACATGTTCAAAGAATGGAAGAGGAGAGATTACCAAAAGAAGTTATGAAATGGAGCCCACCAGGAAGAAGAAAACGAGGTAGACCTAAACTAACCTGGACAGAAGAGATTAGAGGAATGATGGGAAAAAAGGGATTAATGGTAGAAGACTGGAATGACAGAAGCAAATGGAGGAAGAAGATAATATAATTGTCAAATGGGGGCAGGAAGATGTTGAAACATTGTACAGCCTGCTAAATAAATAAATAAATGCAGAATTAATCTCTGCATAAACTGTGCCATGCCTACAATGTGTCTGGATATTAAAGACATAATTTCATTTTCTTACAAATAATACCAAAATGATTACGTGAATAAGAAACGGTTCGCTGAACATATAAACTACCTACCTACCTGTCTAACTAACTAGCTAAACTGACTCCACTGAATAGAGTCCTCCTTGAGAAGCTAACAGTTCTTTAGCTCGTCAAGGAATTCTCCGCATTTTATGGAACACGGAAATTTATTACCGTCTTTACGATACCCGACCAATTGTCCCTATCCTGAGCCAAATTAATCCAGTCCACCTCCTCCCAGACAATTTACGTTACGTTTCAATATTTACTTCCCATTCACGCCCTTTTCATCCAAGGGGTATCTTTCTCTCAGGTATTCCTACGTAAACCTTTATGCACCTCTCCTCTCCCCCATACTTGCCACATGCATCTTCCATCTCATTCTTCTTGTTTTGATAACCCGAGAAGTAAACTTGGTAATAAGGACAAGTTTCAGGACAGAACTCTTTATTTGTTTACGTAATATGGTGTGTGGTTTGAGAACGAGCTCTGGGTCTCTGTTCCCCTTTCATTTACTCAGCAAAGTTGAGTCCCGAACTGTACTTCGTACCTGCATTTCCAGCATACCCGCTATTTGCAATCTACGCTTGACACTGCCCATTCCCCGGTGCAGCAATTTACAGGAAACACAAAAAAATATTCTGAACATTTTGTAGCGGTTCTTATAAAGTTTCGGTTCTCTGGTAACGTCCCCCTGTCACCACCCCTATAATGTGTCAAGACAGTTCTTCTCGGAGGCCATTTTTTGGAAGTTAACAATCTCGACATTGTCCTACAAATCTATCGTCCTGTTATTTTCGTACTGCTACGCACACACACACACACACACAGACACACACACACAGACACACACACTCCGTGCCCTATTTTGCATAAATGTTGTAATTAATATTCATATTTCTTTGGTTAATTCCACCGCGTTTTTTACAAACCTGAATGACTTAAAACTCCGAAATCCCATTTACACAAATATTATGTTGACACTAAAATATCGGGTAATTTTCATAACTGATACCTATTGTGACTACATGTTTCGGCTTGCAAATAGTTCTTAACTAGCAGAAACGTGTATTTGTATAATATATAATTAACAGAATATAATCTTATATTGTACAGTACATGTAAATACAATATTTATGTAAACACAATTTATGATTTTGACATTTGTAAGAACTGGCATCATTAGAACAATGATGTAAATAACCAACAAGATGCAACAATTTTCGTTTATTGAGTTTTTTATTGATCTATTTCAATCAGCTCTACATGTTTCGGGCGACAAACTCGCCCATCCTCAGGAGCACTTTTTGACTGTATATACAGCTTTTGGTACAATCCACCGATATTGCTGTCGACCGGTGACAATTCTTGTCACCGGTCGGCACCGATATCGGTGCATTGTACCAAAGCTGTATATACAGTCAAAAGTGCTCCAGAAGATGGACGAGTTTGTCGCCGGAAACATGTGGCGCTGATTCAAATAGATCAATAAAAAGATCAATAAAAGAAAATTGTTGCATTTTGTTGGTTGTTTACAATATATGGTTTTTAATCACTCCTACTTTTGTTCTTTCCGCTGTCCCATTTTTAAATAGTTGGCCATATTGTAGGGCGGCTTTAGGGTTACCAGAGTGCGGGCGGCTGACCCCAGAATAACCTTAAATTACCCGGCCACACCATAAAAGTAGGAATGTGTTAAACAAAAGTGCGTGGAAAAGGCACATACGAATGAGTCATTTGACGCTATAAAGGAAACACACTGAATGGTGTACAATAAAGCACCTTGTGTTCCTAGAATAGGGTCTTATGCAAAGCATTCTGCTGCCGTTTCCAGATATACGAACTTAACATTTCAAACACTGTAAATTAAAATATTATGTTGCACGCCTCTTGGCCGATGGTTCTTGCAAGATAATCTTAACATTATGCTCATTCTACGTATCTCGTTGATCATTACGACATGCCAAATTCAGGGCTTCTGGAATGTAAACCCATGAGTTTAGGCAAATGGTTTCCGAAATGTCGAAGGATTGTTGTTTTCAATAGTTAATCTGTTCAGGTTCACCTGGACTGCTGGACTGACTGACTGACAACCGCAATACGATTCTTCGAAACGCTGGAATCCACTCACCAAATGGCACGGTGTCACATTTCAGTAGACAGTCCCTAGCAACAGCGTTGTGAGAACTTAATTTCTCGTATAGTTCTACATGTGTGAACGCGCGCGGTCGAGAGCGCCCTGAAGTACGGCACATTTCACACAGTAAATATTAAGAGTGTTGAGGCGAAAGCATTGAAGGCATCAGAGGGAGAAGATGCATGGTTTCACATATTCTTAAACGCGGCATTAGGCGGAGGTGGGTGACGAGCTACACGTCCCGTCTGCTTTAACCCTACAGAAAGTCCCCGGTAACTCCGAACCGGAAGCTGGTTGTACTCCATTCTCGACCTGTACATCTTTCGCTAACTAACTAACTAATTAACTATCCATCTACCTATATGTCTAACTTCCTGTAACAAGAGCCCTTCTTCAGAAACAAGTACTGATTTAGTCAAGAAATTCTGTACTCTCCGTGGAATGTCAAGTTTCATTACCTTGTTCTCAAGATAACTACACTTTGCGGCGTCCTGAGCCGGATCAATACAGTGCACGGCCTCAACGTATTTGTGAAAGATCCGTTTTAATATTATCTTCCCATGTAAGCCTGGGTCTTCCAAACGGTCTCTTTGTCCAAAATTTCCCCACCAAAACCCTGAAGGCACATCTACTCTTCCCCATACGAGACACATGTTCCACCCATCTCATTTTCCGGAATGTTTCTACCGGAATAATATTTGGTGAGGAGTACAGATCATTAAGCTTCTCATCGTGCAGTCTCCACCAGTCCCAAATATCGTACTCAGTACCCTGTTCTCGAACTCCCTTATTCTATGTTACTCGCTCAACGTGACAGCAAGTTTCACATCCATACAAAAAATGTTATGAAATGTACATCATTCACAATTTCAAATGCACACTTTCCCATTAAATTCTAAAGTTCCTTCAGATGAGGCGTACGCAAGCTCTGTCTCAGAAATCTGTACGCAGTTGGTAATAGTAGTGAAGACAGAGCCATCAAAGACAGTAGGTTTGTGTTGGGTTACCTCAAGGATGTTGACGGTTGACGGTGCGTCATTTCAGAACACATACAAGAATGCCAGCGATATGAAAATTCATATGCTCACGACTGCACAAGTCTATGTGTAGTAACTTCCAACCCTCAACCCAAAACACGCACAAAACTTAATATATTGCTAAATAGTGAACGTCAGCACAACTGTTTTATTACACAAAGTAACTACATAGGGTACATGTTTCGACTACTAATCATTCATCTTCAGGCCTATTTTAATCGGTTTATTCACAAGATGCTATGCACACATTGGGATCCCAGCGTGTTTACACCAATGGTATACATAAATCTAGATAATTTGCCTCGAATTGTGTGATGTGCAAATTGTGTAATTACATAGTTAAAATACATTAAAAAGTCTTTAAAAACGGTATTTGGTGTTTACAAGTTAACAAACACAAGTCCCGTTATTATCTGGTTTTTTTTGGAGTTAAGGGATATTGTTTATTACTGACGTCGGAGTAAATCATTTGTTTATGTTGCTCCGTAGCAGTGTGCGTGTTATCGTATGACCTCGCACGATTAAAACCGTCTTGTAGAATTCTAGAGGGTATTGTCTGTTAGGCTCGTTACTTGTTTGCTTCGGTGTGTTGTAAGGGAGGGGTAAGCTTCCCCGTTTTCTGACGTGGGTATTGGGATGAGTTCTTAAGGTGCGTCATCCCCGTTGTGTTGGTTCAATAACAAAGAATTTTGTGTATTACACGTACTGTCGAACACAACTATATTTTACCTAGTAGTACAGTAAGAATACAACTACATGTTTCGG
>Ga0123353_10018844_pt1 | contig 10227 bp, 6 predicted proteins | sample TergutLab28metaG_3_FD_92763 | JGI IMG/M metagenome (GOLD analysis project Ga0123353, IMG submission 92763) | Labiotermes labralis P3 segment gut microbial communities from Petit-Saut dam, French Guiana - Lab288 P3 | ecosystem: Host-associated > Arthropoda: Insects > Digestive system > Gut ...
CAAATATAGGTACTGAATATTTTAAACACGGTATATACTCTTCGTTTTTTTCTCTTCAAAATGCAGTTTGTTTCATAATTCTAACGTATTTGGTTCCTGTATTATTCACATTTTATATACAGGGCGTGCTAAAATTTAGAAAATAATTCCGGCGCCTAAAGTTTAATCTAAAAATATCTCTTAATATGAATAAAGTCATTTGATTTAACGAACAATTACAGACGGCGTAAATCAAATTGTCACGTAACAGGCCATATTAATAAGACATATGTGGTTTGTCTTACCGCTGTCTCTCAGAACCAGTGGTGCTAGTTATGGCCTGCTTTTTGAAACTTCCCCGCTGAATCACAAAAAAATGTTGTATCAACCACAGCCACATTTCATTTCCTTTTTGCTATATAAAGTGAAAACTTCCTACTATATGTATTATATTAGCCCTCTTTTCGTTATGCATTTTCTTCATCAAATGCTCCATCACTATTAAGATCATTACGTAGTATAATATGCGGAATATTAAAATATTCTGCAGTGTACCTTGTGCGTCCCTATAGGAATATGTTCCTTGTAATAAATCTGCAGTTTTCTGCGTAGAATCTGTTATAATCAACGCATGTACGCCCGTATATAAGCGATACTACTGTAATTTATAGCTTTAGGGTTACCTTGTACAGGATTCATTATTGTGTGGTTACCACTTGAAGACTTTAAAAAAGTAATATATTTTGTAGTGCTTGGACTATAAATGTAGGCCGCCGATTTTTACGTACAAGTTAATTTATTTTACATCAATCCGATATAGCAGATGGTATTTTATATATATAAATATTTTATTTGCCATTAAAGTGTTATATAAACCGATAAACACAAATACATTTTTAAAATATTAATGTGTTATATTAACCGATAAACACAAAATATCTTTTTTACCATTAATGTGTTATATTAACCAATTTAATAAAAATACATTTTTCAGCATTAAAGTGTTATATTAACCGATAAACACATGTGTCATTTATTACCCTTAAATTGTTATATTATCCGACAAACACAAATATCTTTGTTTACAATTAAAGCGTAATATTAAACGACAAACACAACCATACAGATATAAAATATTAGTCTTTTTATTGGTTAATGTAACACTTTAGTGATAAGAAATACACAACGGGACGACGACAGCTAAGGTTCTTTTTAACGTTTATCAGTGTTAGTACAGTGATATATATAGTTATAGTACGACGCAAAATACTGTCAGTGGACCAGTATAGATCAAACCGCGGACCGCACCACCACCACACACACACACACACACACACACACACACACTGTGACGTAATGTGGCTTGTGCTGGTACTTCAGACACGACCGTCACAATACCTGCACTGAAGGAATATTATTACGGAGTGACGACTGGGCGATGGGGCAACGGCTGGGGTATGTTGGTCAGAACATAGGGTCGCAGAAATTGTGACGAAACCGCGATGGTGTTTGGCTACCGTTCGCTGCAAGGGCGGACACTGCGGTGCGGTACGTTGCAGCTTTGACTCTGGATCCCTGAACTACGAGGTTTGATAGCAGTTAGATGTCAGTCGGTGCGGTCACCTCTGACGTATTCGCCTTGTGACTTTATAAACGGATTACATTTCTGACGTGTACGGTGACGTTAATGGAACTCGCTTTCTGACAGTCTTGTAGCACTGGCGTCAGTGTCCGGAATACATCCTATCGTCAAAATAATTCAGGGAACATGAAAAATTACACGGAGTAAAATAAAGAGAGGACAATGGATGTTAAAAATCATGATTTTTGTCCCAAAACACTCTTCCTCAAAAAATACTGTCATGATGCAAAACGCATTTGTCTGGCTTGCGTTCCGCCAAAATGCACAGCTGCAAAATAGCCAATACTTCAACACAGCATGGTTGATCAACTCTTCTTTTCCAGGTAACAGATTCGTATCAAAAAGGTGAATCAACATTGTTTCCGCTCTTCATTTTGACACTACAACTTTTCTTATGCATCAGAGGATCTGAAATATTTCGTTGAAAATTTTGACATTTGTTCTTGTATCATAAGTTCAAGGTTTTATTACGAAATTTTTTTTTCCTCTTTTACAAATTTTGTGTATGTTTACAATTAAACCGTACTTGCAACTTTCGATTTTCTCCTGTTTTCAGAAATCGTTTGTTGGCCTTAAAAATGTAATTAAGCCTCCGCTAATTTCTGATATGCTTTTATGTTAAAACTTCACTGACACAGTTCAGTGCTACATTTGATGTGATTTTGCTTCGGCGAATTTTTGGTTGAATTTACTTACTTTTGTCAACGCTTCTTTCAATTACAGGTACACAGTTTATTTTATTGTATCTTTGTGGCGTTTTGTCAGTAGAGTTTCTATTATGAAGTTTTGTTTCCTCAGTTAAACCAGATATTTACTTTATTCCTTCATATCTGTATTTATGTCACTCTTTGTACATTTCCTTCATACATTCTAATTATTTCGGATGGTAAAGTACTATGGAATATGATCGAGCCCTTGTTAACAGGGTAACGGATCTTAGTGGTCATAAAATGCGGGAAATTCTTGTTTGGTTGAAGAAATATTGTTTTCTCAAGAACGAGTTGGTTAAATTTACTTATCTTAACAGTATTCACATTCGCGCCTTACACAACAATTTAACACATAACACCAACAAATGCACATTATTACAATTTACAATTTCACACACGATCCATTAAGATTACAACATGTTTCGTGCTCCTTCAGATCATCCTCAGGGACTTTGCATCAAACGAGCATATATCAAACACAGATGGATTAACAAAGAGATTGCCATTTTAGTCCTTAAAAATTGTGAAAGTCATAAATTTCTTCGCAGGTGTATGTGCAGGATAGTTCTATATAATACCATGATATCCACACTAATGTAGAAAACTCACTTCAGTGACAAACAGCTCGCTAATCTGTAGTAATGATTAGAAGGGACGACAAAATTTTTCTTCATGTTTAAATAAGCTCGATGCTATGAATAAAAATGGGAGATGTGGATTTGTTCCAAGGACATCTAATGTAGACATTAGACAGAGATGAGCAGTCACATTGACAGCTTACTTTATTTCCAAAGAACGAGCCTTGCTATCAACCGAAGAGAACAGATGGGTCAAAGACCTGCCTGCATGCAGTGGCGAAGGAAATGTCACCGGCACTATAGAGATAAAAACTCCGGCCGTCAAACTGTAAGCCAGACTGTAATTTCACACTTAATATTCGAAGAAGTAAAATAACAAAGTTGTCGTGCGAGTGTGTTCAAGTCTGTTTCCAAAAGCAGAAAAAAATTTACTCCACGCTGAGAAGATGGGACAGAATAATTATTTTAAAAAATAAGTACTTTTTATTCAAAATTCTCTTCTGGTTGTGATCTACGAGGCCTTACACCTCGGATTCACAATTAGAATCGCCTCACGAACAAAATTATAAGTATTTAATGAGTAGAATCTTTCTTGATTGTTTGGTAACAAAAGATTCATCCGCAGGATCCAGTAAATTGACACCACTCTTGCATTACATCTAGTAAATCCAAAGAAATGTGACAGAGGCGCTAGGGAGACGAGTTCCCTTGATTTAAGTCCGAAGTTTATGAATTCCCGTTCTCACGAAGTGTCACAGAATGTGGTTAAATTGTTATCTAAAGGTAAAGTGATCCGGTTACAGGCCTGGTGTGGCCCAGAGGGTGGGTAGAGGTGTAGCTCTACTCTTCCATGACCGCGGGACTAAAAGAGAGTGAGTGGTCAGCAGCACGCCACGGCCGCCTCTACCCCTGGGAAAGACCCGGTACCCATTTTACAGGAGGCTGGGTAGACCCCAGGGCCGGTCTGGACGGATGGAAAATCTCGTCCCCACCGGGATTCAATCCCGGACCGTGCAGCCCGTAGTTAAATTGTTATCTATGCATATTAAATTTGCAAGAAGTCATCCCGTTGTGTAAAGATACAAAATAGCCACTTTTTATTATGTGATTCAGTCAACACAAACATATAAATTAATAGCATAGGTTACAGCGACATGTTTCGACTTATAAAGTCATTACCAGGCTAAGCTAAGAGAACAAACTGATAATGACCTTGTAAGTCGAAACATGTCGCTGTAACCTATGTTATTAATTTATATGATTGTGTTGACTGAATCACATAATAAAAAGTGGTTATATTATTATCTACGCTTTCGGTTTAGCTCCAAAAACTTTGTGTTTGCGTGAGCTAGGTTATAACTCCACTGCTACGTTAAAACTCTGGAAGGCCTCTTTTCAATACCATTGTAGCGTCTTGAAGCGTCAGATAATGAGTAATATATACGCCCCAGTACATCGAGTTGGTGGAGCTCACAGTCTGCCGGGAATTGACAACGGGCCTGCCGGCGTGAAGAAGAATTGAGATGATTGCGGGGAATCAGCTACATGGAGATCCAAAAGCATATTCACGTATAGGCTTTTCCAGAGCTTTAGTAAGTACCTCACGGATCGCATGCTCTATAGGAATGTTTCGCTTTCCTTCCATGATTATTGGATATGACATATTTTAACCCTTCAGAACACAGTTACCTTCCATGTGCTTATACTAAAAATGGCAGACGTTTTCTTCAACAGCGTACATTAGATTTTGTATTACCTTCAGAATAGAAAGCGATTCTTCTGCCACATATACCGTTACAACTCATCTCCATATTTAGCAATGGTTGTTTGTTTTATAAACTCAGATTTTAGGACGTTCAAAGAATTAAAAAAAAGTGACAATTAGTTTAGTTATGTCTGCATGGCCTCATGGAACATCTCATCTTCCACTGGTCGAATTTTCATAAAATTTGATATTCGATTATTTTTTTCGAAAATCTGTCGAGAAAGTTCAAGTTTCATTAAAATCTGACAAAGTAACTGGTTCTTAACAGTAATATCTGCGTACATTTATGATAATATGTTGCAGAATCCTTCTTAGAATAAAAAAATGTTGCAGAAAATATTTAAAAAATACGTTTTATGATCAGTAACTTTTCTCCGAAAATCGTGTCGCTTGTGAGATAAAGCGGAAAAATGTGGTAAAAACAGACAGGTCAGAGGTGACATAATGTGGCGCAGAAGAGAGGTGATTTGCATGCTGGATAACAAAGTCAAAGCATACACACACACACACACTTAAGCACTTTATTATCCAACTAATGCAAAATTTATAATATGTAGTATAATTAAAATTATAAAATATTTAAAAGTGCTCCAACATGTTTCGCGCCACAGAGGATGTTATGGCAGCATATGCGGCCATAACACCGACCTTGTCCATATCAGCTGACATGATAGAATCATTCTTGTAATTTTTAGCCAAGCACGGTACTAGGCTCCCTTACGATGGATCCTCTTTTATCCGGAACATGTTGGAGCACTTTTAAATATTTTATAATTTTAATTGTATCTACATATTATATATTGTGCATTGGTTCGATAATAAAGTGTTTAATTATCAATGATGCACGGTACAAGCATGAAGACAGACACACACTTATTTCATACCTGCTGCCTCATAGCTGATTAGTTCCGTCTGATCTCGTAAAATGTTTCATGGCAACACTTACAAAAGCTGATAATCTCAGGTATGTCTTATCTCTCACTACGATCTGTGTAACCAAACTGTACGTCTAAAGAAAGCCATTTGTAAGCGAAAAATCTTCCATGCAGTATTGTGCACTTCACACGAAGACCTAAGTACGTTGCATCGTTGCCGGTGACAAATTCGCCATAAAAGTGTTGCTGTGCAACACGCTATAGTGCATTGTCTTACGGTCATATTTCCACTGCAACCATGGTTACGCGAACGCGACAACGCGTATTGCTTATCTTGTTAAATGGAAGTTTAATGTTCAAATTATGTGATATCGAAGAAGTAATACAAAGAGTGAATGAGTATTGAAAACCTTACATATAATAAAAATAAAGAAGGTAACTGGATTAGTCACAAATGGAGTAGAAACTGCTTCTAAACACGTGATTGAAGGGAATATAGAAGGACGGGAAGAGGAGGAAAACCTTAGGCAACTACTGGATGATGTTAAAGGAACAACTGGATGCTAGAAATTAGATGAAGAGGCACTGGATCGCACCCGCCGGAGAACTCGCTTTGGAAGAGGCTATGGACCTGTCGTAAGGCAGATTACGTAGTGAATGATGAGTTTCACGTAGTTTGTCCTCCACCTGGTTGAGCTGAACATACAAAAAGACACACAGCTTTTTATTCCAGACAATCTACTTCCTGCTTCTACACACTACGTTGTACTACTCTTGTTGTCCCACACGAAGTTTACCAGGTTTTTCCGTCCTCCAACACGTCAAAGCTGGCTCTGTGATCCGCTGCCCTCTCTGGCCAATGAATATAGCGCTGTTTCCCAGGGGACAAAGCGCGCGTAATTGACAGCTGCCGATTCTTCTTTGTCTAGTTGCAAGGTCAATCCTGAATGGAGCTGTACTTGTACCGGCCCTATAATGTTTGTCTTTAAACACAGCTTTATTTAACAACGCTTTTTCAACTGAGATTGTGTATGGGAATGTGTTTATGTCAAGAAGCGATCACTGTGTATTTAAGCCATTATTCCAGCAACTGTTTCAATAACGTTTATAACTTCCATGTGTTCCTATGTGATCGTTTTAAATGGGTCATCAGTCAATCTTATGTTAATTATCTCTACTGACGGGACGAAACTAAACTTAGTTACTTTGCCTGTATCCCTACACTGGCTGGCTCCATACAGTTATGGCATGTACGAGGAAATCTTTGTGGTATTTATGTCCCTTCAGATATACAGCTTTCACCAGCATGGGCCAGAAGCTGATGTGTTTTATCCCGTCACTACCCCAACTGTTAAACAGTGACTATTCAAACAGACCAGTATGAAGCAGGAGGTACACACACACACACACACACACAAATTCTAGACAGTCACTTAACAGTCACAAATATCTGTGGTTTGCAAGAAGTTACTTATGAAGACAAGTGAAATTTCGACAAATTTCTGGAGTAACGCGAAAGAAAGGTAAATCGAAGTTTTTATATTTCCTCGTAAAGCGACGTAATTCAGAATCACGCCACCGGAAACTGGAAGTAAATGTCCAGACACTTTTAACTCTGACACTAGATGGTGGCCTGTCGGTGATTAGCTTCACGCCATAGCCGTCTTATCCTCAGAGAAGTATCCCTCGACATTCATTACGTAGGAGGCAGGATGCGACTCAGAGTCTATCTGTACGTTTTGGGGAAAAGAAACTGTACAATTCCTAGCGCGAAGACAACCTCGGTTCCTTAGTCGACCAACCCTTAGCCTATTCCTGCACCAAAAGATTTTTAAGCTTCTTTTTTCGAAACGTTTTGAAGATTTTTGTTTTCTGAAAAGTGATCTCTCGTGTTGTGAAATGCCAGATGCTTTAAACAAAAAGTCTACAAGAATTCGATTCTGGGTCTGAGTCTGTGGGGCACATGGCCAAATGCACATGTTTGATAGCAATGGCAATATGAAAATTGCCCTCAGCTATCGGAGGGTGCTGGCTGACGCAAGCCCATAAAACCCACTACCAAGAGCATCGCCACGTATACTGGAACATTACACTCTGTTCCAAAAACATGTGGCTACAGTATATATGTTATGGAAACTAAATATCATTATGACAGAAGACACATCATTTCCGTCTTGTTAATTGGTGGTGATGGTGGTGGAAGCGGTTACCGTAAAATTTTATCTAAGACTACTTCCAAATTGTAGAGTATTTCTGCCTGAAAGAATGACATATCAACTACTCAGAATAAATAAAGAATAGAAACTTTAAATGTTGTTAATTTTAAATCTTCTGAACTTGTTTGATTGCGAAATTTGTGCCGTGTTATAGAGTATGATAATTTTTACATACGATAAATAAGGCGGACTCATTTCAATTTGATGAACCCTGGCGCGTTTATCATGATATAAGTCGCCTGCTTTTCGTTTTCTACAGCTGTGTTCGGATGTCGTTAGTTACTAAATTTAATGCACCCTATAACACGCAGTTTAACGTAAAGCCGACAGATAATTTCAGCAATGATTACAGTAAATCCGCCGTTACTAATGAGACACAAATGGCTTTGTTCGTCGTTTAGCCGTGACAAGTTGATACCTTGGAGACTATTAACTGGTGAAGAATTCATTCAAAACACATGTGCGTCTGTAAATGTTACGTTCGTATTATAAATCAAGGACATTCCGACAATTTAGTGACTTGTTGAGGAAGAATTATCTTTATTTTTTCCGTATGTGCCGTCACGCAATGAATTTATCTCTCTTTCTCACTTATCGAAACACAAGAACACATGGAAAATTCTTTGTTTAAACCTCTCCTTGCTTCAGATCCATAGTCTGTGTAACCACGTATTGATATCAGCCGCATGTCTTCATTTATGTCTCTCTACCTAACGCAAGAGATTACAAATACGTGAAGATAGTTGACTACAAAAACAGGATTGCTTTGGCACACAAAAGTCTTTCTAGAGAAACGGAAGGGCTTCTATCTGAAATCCACCGAACCTATAGATTTCCTACAAATATCTAGCATGTAGGTCTATTTAAATGAGTAGAAATGTTTTGAAACGTTACAATAAACGTTTATCCAGCGTCATTACGAACCTAATGACTGTTCACAATGTTCTTTTAGGCAACTTCACACGCACTTCGGAAACACGCACAGTACTCACAATGGCAGTAATGATGTTTTGTAGTTTGGATAATTACATTATCTCTACTAGAAAATTAATTAATCGATAACCTAAACGACAAAACTTCTTCCTCATCACTCAACATATCTCTCAACGAACATGATATAAACTAAGGAACTTTTCTTCTGTAATTTGAAATTATGTATGTCTTTTATGTGGCTTTGAAGCTGGGAGATTAGTAAGAATATTGTCTAAGTTTCGAACTGCAAGACCCGCGAAATGGTGTTTGATTCGCTATAGCGAAAAGTATTTTTCCCTTTGTCACAAATTCCAGACTGGTTCTGGGCTCCACGTGTCCTCTTAACCGAAAGAAACTAAACGCTTTTTTTTTTCTCGAGGAAAAAACGGGCGGGGCTTGAAGGTGATTATTCACCCCAATGCAGTTCAAAGTTAAAGAATGCGTCGTAAAATATCTTCACTCCTCTATATGTCTTCATGGCCACATGATTGCTGATTCTCAATACTGTCTTTAGTAATATCAATTGCCATCCTGTTCGTCATACCAACAAACAAGTCAAAGTTCCGCGGGACACAGTTTTATCCAATCAATCAGGTACTATTCTGAACAATAACAAATATTGTAATTCTACTAACATGAATTGGAGCACGGCCAGTAGAAGACCCATATATCCTGACAGGGCAGATCTTAACAACGGTATGCTTTACGTACTATGCAGTAAACCAAATAATAACAAACTTATGAGATAAAATAACAAACCAATAGTTAAAAAGCTATAGAAAAAGCCTAATGTTCTTTTTTTATTTAAGTAGCACTGGCAGCTAAGTTAATAAAAATATTTTTTTCCTCTTTTTAATATTCCAAATACATTCATTATAAATACTAACAGCTTAATTAAATTAGGAATATAATTAGAAAGACATCTAAAACCCTCGGCTTTAATTTATGACAACTGCAACTCTACCGTTTGTTAGCCTTTACAAAATCAGTTATTTTTGGAAAGAGTCAGGATAATAATTCTAAAATAAGAATTTGGTAGTAATGACGTCAAGTTAGCTTTTATCTTTCGAGATTCTGTCACTGGCGACAAGCTTGTCAGGTTACGCACACAAAATTCAGGCTCCATACCCTGTCAGTCGTATAACGCACAGTTACAGGCCTTACCAGTAACAGGTGGGCAAAACCACGTAATTTCAGTGCACATATGCTTTTAAGATTAATTTTAATAACACAGAAATGTAAGACAGAGAATAGCATAATTTAAATTCTTTGAAATTTAGGTATAAATATTGATGTAAACTTATATTTTAGTCTCAGTAATTAACTAACTTGATGCACAAACTTTTTGTTTTACAATAAGTTTATTTCATGCCTCTACATGTTTCGAGCACATGTGCTATAGGTGTGATGATACCAGAGGCTGTGTAATGCAATTCTGACCTCCTGATGATGAGCACATGTGCTCGAAACATATAGAGGCATGAAATAAA